>Ga0075466_1000463_pt1 | contig 15007 bp, 16 predicted proteins | sample DEB08_DNA_16_FD_71486 | JGI IMG/M metagenome (GOLD analysis project Ga0075466, IMG submission 71486) | Aqueous microbial communities from the Delaware River and Bay under freshwater to marine salinity gradient to study organic matter... | ecosystem: Environmental > Aquatic > Marine > Coastal ... | reverse complement strand
TTCCTGAAAACCAACGTAAGAGTTCTGAAGATAAGATGAAGTGCTTACATCCCAAGCAGTGCTTAAGTCATACTCGTTTACATCATCACCACTATTTCCCATGACATACATCTTGGTCCCATCTGGTTTGAAGAATAAGCCTGTTGGGCTGGTATCCTGAGGTCTAACGCTAAAGTTCTGAAGATAAGATGCAGTAGTTATGTCCCAAGCAGTGCTTAAATCGTATTCATTTACATTGTCACCAGTATTTCCAATGACATACATCTTGGTCCCATCTGGTTTGAAGGAGATGCCTTGTGGGGTGACTTCCTGAGCAGCAACAGAAAACTCGTCAAATGGCGGCGACCCATTGTACACGGCGTTGGATACGTCCCACGGTGTAGAAGCTGGCGCTGCGCTCTTAGTAACGCCCATCAGTTTACGGGCAATCCCGCTCATGCCATTGCCCCACCAGCGAGGAAGCCGTAGTAAATCGTGCCGCCGTCCTGCGTGTAGAACACAAAAACGCTAGTAGAACCACTAGCAGGGGCTGTAGGAGCCGTGCCAGAAGGCCAGTCAACCGAGGCAGGCCAAGTCAGAGTTACCGTAGCAGAGGGCGTCACCTTGAGTGTGAACCCATATGCAGTGCCTGTAGTGGGCGGGTTGCTGAACACATAGGTTGCATTGGCAGCGGGCGCATCTGAGAACACGTTGCCCGAAGCCAGATCAAGCGTGCTGGATGTAATCGTGCCTACTGTTTCCTCTCGAAAGTCAGCATCAGTGGCCGACACATACACCACCGCACTGCCAGTCAGGTTCAGGGCAGCATCAGCATTGGAACTCTCAGCGACAGTCCGTGAAAGAGTCGTGCCAGATGCAGTATAGGTGCCTGTGCCTATTTCCCAGTCAGTGCCATCCTCGATGACGTAGCGCACCACATCAGTGTCAACCACGCCAGCATCAGCGAACGATTGGTAGCCGCTCTCAGCAGACCCGAGTGTAATAGTACCCGTGCCAGTTGTGGCAGTTGTCATCTTAGCTCTGTTGACTAATATAGGCATAGTATGTGCTTGTTATCCAATCCGTACGACAGCGTTAGTTGCGTCGTTAGCTGGGAAGACAATTGTGAAATCGCCTGCCGTAGCTGTAATGGTGCCGCCAAAGTCAAACACTGCAATTGCAGCATTAGCATTAGCAGTATTGTAAATCATGCATCCTGTGGCAGAGATAGTAGCTGTGCTAAACACCTCATCCGCAAAGTCTACATACGCCGTAGTACCACTCTCCGTAATGGTCGGGCTGTCTAGTACAGCACCGCCAGCGGTGTAGCCTGTGCCACTAACCTCATCTGAGTTGTCAGTGATGTTAGAGTAGTTAGTTGATGCAGCACCATAAGTGCCTGCTGGACTTACTTTAATCAGTGCAACTTTCAAAGAGTCCGTATCGAGATCATGAAGACCTCCCAACAACTCTGTTTTGAAAGATGTACACATAGCTGTAGTAATAGCCATTTTATATCCCTTCTAGTAGTGTATAACTACCACTTAACTTTATCTGCCCAATACGCTGGGCTCATAGGCCCTCTTTGAATGTTCTTAGCATGTCTAGCTTTGAAAGACTTACGTCTTTTTGTGCTAGCTGTAGACTCATTGCTTTTTTTAGGAGAGCCTTTAACGCCTTGTTGCCCAAATCTAATAAGCTTCTCTTTACCTTTAGCACAAGCTTTTACTACATGTGACTTCTTAGGGTGTGAAGGCGTCCTTTTAGGACTATTGCATTTCATTTTAGCTTTAGATGTTACTTTGGGCACTGGTTACACCTCTTGTAAAAGAAAAGAGGGCGCTAGCTCCCACTATGCAGTTACTAGCGCCCTCAGTTAGATACCCCAACTTAAAGCTTAAGCCAGAGTGTCGCGATCTACTTCGTCAGCAGTCAGTACACTGCCGAAAGCATCGACATCCATACAGATAGCAAACAGGCGGACCTTACCGCCAGTCGTAGTACCAGTCATAGCCTGAATCTCAATGTCAAGCGTATCAGCAGTACCACCTACTAGCACGGGCGTCTGAGTAGGTTTAAATGCATAATCCCCTACAGAAGCACCATCGAAGTCGTAACCGTCTACGAAGTTATCAAGATCACCGCCAGTAATACCAAAATCAAAGTCAGTATCAGTGGAGGTGCCAGTGTGAGCTTCGATGACCTCCCAACCAGCAGCCAAAATTAGAGTATTGGCTGGGATCGTTAGACCCGGAATGACATCGTTGGCTGCGAGAGCCGAGCCTTTATCGGTTACGGCTTGAGCAAAGTCAAGCACATACTCGATCATGTAAGGCTGTCGCCCTCGGGCAGTAGCGCCGTGAGCTACGGAAGTTGTGTTATCGCCTAAAGCCATTATTCAATACTCCCTTTATACCAAATTAACTTTGGCGTTCACAAGAGCCTCTGGACGGAGAATCTTTGTGCCATACAGATGCATACCCCGAACGACATCGGCGAAACTGTCAGTGTCGCGATACGATTCGGTTTTGTTGATCTGCTCAGCGGTAGCGATTGCCGAACTATGACCTGCAACAATTAGGCCGTAGTTACTAGCGTTCGTGCCGCCCGTTGTGGCTGGGCCCGTTCCAATAACCGGAAGGTTGTTAGAGCAGTACACCTTAAAGCCGTGAAGGTCACTTAGAATAAGACCGTTCTTAAGGGCGCTGTTAGCACCGGCGAAGTCGGAATTAAACAAGCGAGAGTCTTCGTCCTGAAGAATCTCTTTGCAGACTGGATCAAGAATAAGCCAACGAGCTTCCATTGGCACATTTTGCTGGTTTAGTAGACGGGCCATACGAGCAATTACTTGCAAGACATAGGCGTTACCAGAGCCCGGAACAGTAGAAGTTGCACCCGGAGCACGAGCTTGAATGCCAATAGAATTACCAGCCGAACCACCGAAGTCGTCAGCCTCTAGTTTCATGCTCGAAAGCAATTCATCCGTGCCAGCAGTACTAACTGCAACTGAGCCGTTAACAGTAGTATTAACAGTGTCACCAACAGTGTGATTAGCACTCTGCTTGTAGCCGCACATGTAAGCTAGAACGTCTTGATCATAATTGTCAGCAAGACGATAAGCTGCGCGGTTACTGGCAAGAGAGCCAAAGTTTACGTGCGAATGAGCCTCTTCGATGTCATCAACTTTAAAGGCGAAATAGTTCGACTTGTTGATGGTCAAAGAGAAGTCTTCGTCGTCGAGGTCTTGAGCTTGAATGACCGAACCACGAGTGTAAGGTCTGACCGTGATTTCCGGTTCTTTGATGATCTTTACAGTGTCACCGAAATTTGCGATTTCACCGAAATAGTCGGAGTTAGTAATATCCTGTGCAGTAGACTTCTTGCGGAAGGCAAGCTGCACCTGTTTGGAATAGATAGTAGCACTAAAATTCCCGTTAGGAAGATTACCGTACCCCGCCGCTGTTGAAAATGCCATTAGGGCAATCCTTTCATTTAGCGTCAGATGCTAACCTACAACATCTCAAAGAGGCTATACTTGTGAGGGTGCGTTAGTATATTAGTTGGCCAACTTCTATAATAACGGGCTACACGCAAATAGGTGAGTCTAGATAAATTGTTAGTTGCTGTGTGTTTGAGTATTAGATGTAGGTAGGAGTTAGCGATGCTTCTGTAGTCACACCGCTAACTCGGCTACGTTTGCATAGTAGTTATATGTTTTTACTTCTAAAAGTCAAGTTACTTCTTTTTGAGATCGTAGATGAAGCGACCCTCTTGAATAGCTAGAGTGATTTCATCTACATTCTTCTCATACTCGTCCATAGACATTCTCTCTACGTCAGACTCTCTAATAGAGTTAGTCTGGTCACTTTGAGGGCTATTACGAGCTGTCTTACTGTTTACAAAAGCTGCTGCATCGTCTGCTGACTGCTTTCTTTTCTTATTCGGCTTATCAGAGATGCCTTTATCAATCTTATACAGATCAATAGCTCTAGCTGCTGATCTAGCGTCTTTATCATCTTCATAAAGAGCTTTCTGCACCCACGCAGGCTGTTCATCTGCCCACGTGTGGAAGGCGTCATCGTCTCTGATCTCTGCAAAGTCTGGATGGAGCTGCATAAGAATAGTTTCAGCCCTCTGTCTCTCTGTGTCTTCCTCTTTCTGAGTAATAGCCTCAAGTCTACTTTCTAGACTTGCAGACTGTTCTTTAGCTTTAGTAAGGGCAATGCTCTCAACAATAGCTGCAACTTCGGGATACTTAGCCATCCAGCTCTCGATGTCTGCATCCGACGCGGGTAGCTGAATACCCTCTTTAGTTACTGTATCCAGCTGAGCTTGCATGTCTGCTAGCTTCTGTGTATACTCTCGTTCTAGCTTCTGTGAGTGTCTACGGAGGTCTCCGTATCTCTTCTTGAAAGTTTTTTCTTCGGCACCTTCAGGCTCTGGCTCTGCTGCACCCTCTACAACTGCATCGGGATCATCTTCTGCTTCAGCATTCTGTCCTGCCATAAGAGCAGCTAGCTCTTCTTCATCCCTCTGAATACGAGCTTGATTACTATTAGGCTGGCTAATAAAGCCACGCTTCTCGGGTACTACAACTTGATCTAGTTCAGGCATATTATGTTACTTCTTTAGTTGGGGCCGCCGTGGCCTCTCTGTTACATACAGAAGAGGGGGTCGGGTAGCCAGTATCTAGCAAATTACCTTCGCGTTGCTAGTCCGCCTTTAGCATACTGCTTCTTCTTTTTCCTACGCCTCTTTACGAAGCCTCCGCGACCGTATGCATCGCCCGGTTGGCCATCGTCGCCTCCCGGATCATTGCTGCCGCCTCCACTGTCACCACCGCCCTCGCCGCTGCCATCGTCACCGGGGCCGCCCGGCGCACCTCCGCCCGGACCGGAGCCGCCAATAGATTCTTGACCCGCCCCTATATCAGCACCCAAACCGATATCATCTATACTTGCGTCGGGGTTTCCGTAAGCATCCACATCGCCAAAGTCATTGACATTATCTACGCTTCCATAACTACCGTCGGGGTTTGCTTCTTCTTCCCCTAAGTCCCCATACCCGTGATTAGCGTTACCAAAACCCATCATACTATCTACATCTTGATTGCCGTAGCCTGTAATACCCCCAAACACATCTTCAGCAGGTGTTGTAGAGCCAACTGCAGCTTGAACTTCCGCTGCTGTGCTAATTTCATCTAGAGCCTCTTGAGAGGGGGGTCCAATAGGAGATATAGTATCTGGGTTAACATTAGCTACGACCTCCATACTCATGTAGGAACTCGGTACACCTATGTGACCAAAACCTTTGCCCGGAGTGCCATAAGCTACACCAACTGTAGTTGCACCCGTAACGGGGTCTGCAAAAGAGACTGCTTGTTGATTCTCAGTCAAAGACTCTGGATCAATACCTGCAGACTTAAGCTGTGCTAAGACTGCTAACTCTGTCTTCACAGCGGGTGTCATATTGGCTAGTTGGTGAGCCATTTGTAGGGCAGCAGTTTTAGCCTGCTGCTGCTGTACACTGGCAATACTATTAATTTGTTCGAAGCTTATACCCATTATCTCAGCAATACCCCTTTGAGCTAAGCCTAATGGAGCAGAGGCTCTACCTAAAGGGTTAATAGCCTGCCCCATAAGCTGATCCGCTATACCTATAATACTGGAAGGTATAGATGCAAAGCTCTGTAATGCAGCTAGATTTTGTTCAGAGGGAATACTAGATAACTCAGATACAGAAACAGTAGTGTCAGCTTGCGTATCACTAGCATCGCCCCCTATTTTTTCAAGATTACCTCTAACTATACCTGTTAGAATTTGTTGCTGGTCCGCGGGTAATGTTGCAAAAGCATCTATAGGGTTGCCCGTAGTGCTTGTAGAGTTATTGACTTGATTAAAAATATCTAAGTTATTTAGCAGGTTTGAATCTTCTCCAAAGAGGTTGCCTACTAGATAATTATAATTCTTCAGACCCGCGTCACCTTCGCCTAAGCCCCCCACTAAGTCAGCTTGAGAGAAGCCCGGATTGTCTTTAAAGTAGTTTTGAAAATCTTCACCATCCGCATCTGTGTTGTCAAAGTCTGGCGCTTCTGTAGGGTCCGGTGTTGGGGTATTGTCTGTGTTAGAGTTGTCTGTGCCTGTATCAAAGCTAGCATTATTACCGAATATACCACTTAGAATATCATTATCGCCTACATACAAGCCTTCATTAGCCTCTACTGGCCCCTCTTCATCTACATCAAAATCTTCTAGAGTGAAAGGCAAATCTTCCTCTTCTGATTCTCCGCCACTTTCACTGAATAGCTCATCAGGCCCAGATGCAGCATCCCCGTTGCCCATTTGGCCCATCTCCTCCATACGAGCAAAACCTTTCTTAGCTTTGTCTCGGAGTTTCATGAAATACTCTACACCGAAGAACTTGACTACATCAGCTGGAATGACCATCTCGCCTTCACTTAATCTAGCTGGAATGTCATCCCTTACTTCTTCTGGCTTACTGCCAATAGGCACTTCGTTGCCTGATACAGGATCAACTTTCGGTGCTTCTTGCATCATGCTGCTCATCTCATCGTTCATGTTTGTACTCATCCCGCCCTCTGCAAATCCTTTTGGTTTGTCTTGTCCTACAGAGCTTAGCATAGGTGCAACCCACTCCCCGTCTTCATTTTTAATAGCGAAGCTTTCAGCCAGCTTCGGGTTCTTTCCTAAAGCCTCTACTACTTGTATAGAACGCTTTACGAAATCCCCCTCTTTGGGATACCGTGCTCTTAAGAGCCTTCCGTACTCATTGTTATTGAGGTCAATATTATTCTCTTCGTGTGCAGATTTGCCGCCTAAATATGTCTGCTCTCTATAGTCATAATACGTTCCTGCTACGCTTCTACCCAGCTTTTCAAGTACGTTTAGTTTATCTCTATCTCCATAAATTAAACCGCCGCCTAATAGGTGCCTTAGTGTGTCTTCTCCAGTATCGTTATCTAAACGCCCCTGTCTAAAATTCTTATTATACTGGCGTTCATTTGCTGACAGCTGTTTAGCTTTAGTTATAGCATCTTCTACACCCAGAGCGTATGCTGCATTTCTAGTTATACGCTCCAATGGCCGGATTGGTACGTCTGTCCTCTTCTCTGGAGTTACAGGCTCTTCTTCTTTTTTACTCTCCACTGGGGCTGCTCTAGCACTAAGAGGTGGAGGGGCTTCCTGCTGCTCCTGAGGTCTAGCTCTGGGTACAGGAGTTGTATTTTTAGGTACACCTAAAGCCTCTACTGTTTGATCTTTTGTGGACTCAGGCATTCTTTATCAATTCTAATCTTTTAAGGTCTGCTAAGGCTTTAATGTAGCCCTGAGCATGAGCCACACGTTCCATTGTAGCTGCAGTCTCAAGTGTTCTGTGTTGTGAGTCGGTCATACATTCAACATACTCTACAAAAGCTGCCCACAAGTTAGGGTTACTGTATAGAGGGCGGAGGCGCTGCTGCACCTCCTGATGGCTGGGCTTGTTGCTGTTGTGGTTGGGCATTGCCTGAGAATCCTTCTTGACCCGGAACATTAGGTGGGCCTACTCCTATAGTACCGCCACCACCTGCGGTTGGTACTTGTGGGTTAGTGCCTGCTGGCGTTTGGTTTGGCTGAGGCTGTTGTTGAGCTTGTTCAGCCTGCATACCTTTGAGAATCTCAGCTTGAAGCAGAGCGTCGTCCATAGAGTTGACAACTTTGTCTGGATCAAGATCAAGAGACTTAGCAAGCTCAGCCAGAATGTGATTGAACTTAGCGAAAGGTGCAAGTACTTGATTGCTAGCAATGCCGAGAAACTGCATCAGTCTCTGACTTCTAACTTCGTTAGCCATCAAGCTCTCAGTGCCTCTAGCTCTTACCTCTAGATCACCTTTGATATCTTTGTCGTTATCAAACTGCATGTTGAAGTGAAACAAGCCGTCGCCTACTGGCTTAAGCAAGTAATCATCAACATTCTTGATAACACTCTTAACTGTAATACTAGCTGCACCCATAAGCATACTGATACCGCTAGCAGTTCTACCTACGCCTGAAACTCCAGTCTGCCCGTGAGCGAACGAAGGCATACCAGTGCTTTCATCTGCAAGTTGTCTAGCTTTATCAAACATCTGCAAGTTTTCTTGTGAGACGTTAGGAAACTTAGTTCCAAAAATAGACTGGCCCGGAGCACCGCCCTGACGGCGGAATACTTTGCCCGGATATACAGTTAAGTCCTGCCCCGGCACAAGATTAGTTTCATCCACTTCAATAAGCAGATTACCAGACAGAGCCCCGTTATCAACTGCCATACGCATAAAGCCATTCATAAGGGTCTGCGTATCTTCCATATTTTCTCCCACACCAACACCGAAGAAGCTGTAAGGATTAAGCTCATACGGGGCTGCAGCGTAAGGGATACGCATTGGCTTAAAGGGGTTTAGCACAAGTCTAATGATTTCGTTATTAACTACCCAAATGTTGGCTTGAACTTCATCAAAGTCCTCAAAACTTTCGGGAATATCAATGTCATAAGACTCTAGAAGCTCTGTATCTACATTACCCCAATACTCAAGCACTTCAAAACGCTCAATCTGTTGTTGCTGGTCGTAATCAGCTAGATCGTCTTCCCAATGCTCTCTAACATAGGCTTCACCATATGAAATAACGTCATCAATAGCTGAATTACGGAACATTGGGCGCTTTTTGAGTGCTCTAAGCTGAGAGCGACTCATTTTATGCCTTTCAATGACGTATTCAGCCTCTTCGATGTTGTTTGCGTCGGGGTCTGGATAGAAGTTCCACACACTTACATGCGAAATCTGCGGTACAGTCTTGATTGTGGGGTCATACTCACCGTCTTCTGACCACTTAGGGTACTCTTTATTAACAGCAAAGGGGCCCTTAAGCACACCAGTACCGAATAGAGACATTTCAAAGGCTGTGCTACGCAGGTGCTTAGAGGCGTGACTCTCTTCTAGCTGATCAATGATCTTCTTCTGCATCTTCTTAGCTGATTCAAGTGCAGGATAGAAAGTAGGCGACGCAGCTGTTGCGCCTTCGCCTACTTTTAGACCTTTAGCTTTAGCCAACTTCTCTTCTAGCATACCGAGCCTTAGAGATTTACCAGTAGCGCCTGCAGGCGGGTCTTTACCGTCGCCCGGAAAGCCATACGGGGAAGCTGTATCTTCTTCAGGTGCACTAGAGTCAGGCGGCATACCAATATCAAAATGAACAGACTCTGAAACGCCTTCGGGCAACACAGTAGGCTCAATAGTGATTGGGAACCTGCCGTTACCGAACAACACCTCTACAATCTGTGCGTAAGCTGCAATGACTTTAGTTTTAGTAATCTTGATAAAGACTTTGCTCTTCTCATTATCTGAGAACACAGCTTCTGGTCCGTACACACCTCTGTAGTTACGATAAGCCCGTAGCCAGCGGTCTTCGTCTGTGCGTCTGTAAGTCTTAGCTTTGTAGTACTGCCCTGTAACATAGTTTACAAGCGGGGAGTACTCAACTGCTTCACTTTCGTCATCTCCTAAGCTTACAGCTTGAGCTTCAAAAATAGAGTCTTCTGACATTTATATATCTGTCCTTAATAGCCGAATACTGGATCGGCGGGGCTATACGATGTATTGAACATACTTTGATCTGTGCCCCATACTGTGAATGAGGGTCTAGACATAACACCATAACGCAGAGCGTCATATAGATGATCTTCTGATTTAGTGTCTACGTCTTCGGGATTCTTAGTGTCGATTGGAATGGCCGGTATCTGAGCTATGAGGTCTGTACAGTTACTAAAGAATACAAGACGGGGCTCTTCAGTGTACTCTTCTACTTGAAGCCTTCTATGTATCTCATTCTTGCCTGAGACTCTAGAGCCTTTACTACGGTCTGAAGGCCTCCACCTACAGCCTTTCATAATCATCTGTTCAGCCAGTGAAGGGCCCGTATCACCTCTTTTGTGCCAGCACGAACTGTCTAGAACGCCGTATCTGATGTTGCCATCACCAGCCTCTAAATCAAGAACCATTTCAGCTAGATCAGTAGCTAGCACTTTAGAGACATATAGTTCTCTATAAACAATTAACTGTTCTTCTGGAGATACAGCAAACCACACTACAGCACTATAAGAACTATAGCCGTAATCTGCAGACCTAAACTTTACCCAATTGGTGGGTATCTCAAAGGGCTCAATAACGTGTGCATTACGATCAAACTCAGAGAACGCCGCACCTTCCGCTATATCCCAATCACCGTCTAGAAGCTGTCTTCTCTGCTGCTCTGGCAGAGACAACAAGTTAGCTTCGTAGTCATCTGTAGCTGTTAGATATGGGTTATCTGAGAGTCTGGCTGGAATGAATCTCCTCTTAAACAAAGGCTGCCCAGCTCTCTTATGAGCACGGGGGTAAACTAGTATGTCGCCAGTCTCAATGTTAGTTGCACTGAAGCTCTTACCGTAAGGGGCAGGATCAATAAACATCTTCTTGACCCAAACATGCCCTCTACCACCCGGATTGCTAGTAGCTCTCATAAAGATTGGCAAGTCAGTGGCTACAGAGCGCAAACGTGATCTCATGTAGTTCCACGCAAACGGTGTAGCCCACTGAGTCAACTCGTCGAAGCCAATCCAGCTAAAAGCCTGCCCCTGATATCGAGTTACATCTTCGTCTCTATCTAGAAAGGTCATCCAAAGCTTAGCCCCAGACGGTGCAGACCACTGCATCTTTCTTTCGGACCACTTGATGCCCGGAATGATTTTAGGATAGAGTTCTTGTGACTTAGCTACAAGTTCTCTCAGCTCATCCGACGTATGTCTAAGAAGAATACCACTAAACTGAGGATGAGACATGTAACGCAAAGGGTCAGCTAGCATAGCGTAGCTTTTGCCACCACCAGCTGCACCCCCGTACAACACTTCTCTCTCAGATGCCCCGAGAAACTCTGTTTGAGGACCCTCATTAGCTTGAAAAACTATATTACTCGGCTCTATAGGCTTTCTCGGTCTGCCTACGGGCCTTTTAACTGGCTGTTCTACTGGTTGTTCTACTATCTGTGGCTCAGAGACCGTAGTTTTCTTTTTCAATTTGTTCGGCAGTTTCAAGTGCCTTTTGCGCGGTTTCGGCCCACTTTCGGATAGTTTTTGCTTTATTGTTTCTTTTTTTACCATTATCTAAGCGTTTCTGAAGTCCTACATGTGATATTCGTCTACCTGTTACTTGAGATATCCAGTTAGCTACCTCTCTCAGTGCATATCTCTTCATATGCTCTTTGGCTACTATTAGAGCTTCTAGTTCAAGCTCTACAGGTCTCAGAATACGGGGGTTCTCTTCATCTAGAACATAGCCGAAAGGAATAGTGCTAGATACTCGGGGTATAGACTCCCACCTCTTAGTTTCAGGCTCTCTATAATCAAGAGGCTGTTCTATCTTAAACTCTTTGTCGTTCTTAATCTTCATCCTCATCCTCTAGAGGTTTTTTCGGGGGTAAGATCATCACCCCACCCGAGTTAGATACATTAATATTCTCAGTCTTAAGCAAGCCTGCGCGATCCATAATGTCTTTAGCTACAGTGATCTTGTCTTTTACACCTAAAGTCACTCTGTCAGTCAAAACTCCTGTTAGCGTAGCTGCAGCTTGTGGGGTATTGTAGATGAGATAATCTTTAGTTGCTTCAATGATCTCGTCTTTGATACCCTCTACAATCAAACTAGCTCTAGTCTTATCTGAGTAACCAGCCAGCTTCTTAGCCTTTGTGAAGTCCCCACCAGCTTCCTCAAAAAGCACCTCTAGAAACAACTGTTGCTTATCTGTTAGTTCTCTGTTAGCCATAGTTTGTACTTTACTCTTTCTCTAATGCTTGTCTGGCTGCGTTGTTGGCCTGAGCGATGCGCGCAATACGCTGAAGTAAAGGACATTCATCTACGTTGGGATTGTCCACACATTTCTCAGGCCAATAGAATGGCTGCTCAGTCCATACAGACAGGCAGCTAACTGCTTTAATCGGGGGAGGTTTAACTGGCCCTATTAGGGTCGTTCCGCAGGCTGTCAGGACTGACATCAGTAACAACGTCGCTACGAGCTTTGGCAGCTTCTCTAACATCTTCTGCATCTCTTTCTAGCCAGTTGGCTTTAGCTGCTTGTTCAGTTTTCTTATCTGCCTTCTTAGCTGATATACCACCCACTATGCCAGTGACAAGCTTTAGTACTAGTTCAAGTACAGACCACATTAGCAGGCACCGTTAGCTATAGCCACTTGCTCTCTGACTGAGAACATATCAATACCTATAACCGTAGCTATCTGAAAAGCAGTTGACAATTTCTCACTCAGAGTCTTAGCTTCTGAGAAGTCTTTACCGTTCCTCTTAGCTACCTCAATCAACTGAGTTGAAATGAGAGTGACTAATTCTACACGAGCTGCAAGAATGCTAGCGCTATGGGCTCCACTGTTGTGCAACAGTGTAAGACGGGCAGCTGACTCTGTTACTGCAGCTCTCTCGCTATCCGCTAAATAGGGCAAGACAGCCTCAGCAACAATGCGTGCTCTCTCACCTCTAGCTGACTCACACGAGGCTGGGCCAATCATTTTGTCAAACACATAACTCACAGAGTTATTGCCTTTGTCTATAAAGCCAGCACAGGCTGAAAGTGTAACAGCTAGAAGCATAGCTACAGTAATGTATTTCAACATTTTATGATCCTACAACAGCTTTGACTGGCACTTTAAAACAGTTGATCTTAAAATCCACTATAGTACCGTCTTCCACCTTCTTTGTGTAGGCTGCGGCTGCAAGTGCATATGGAGGGCAAGCATCAACTACTGAACTCGTAGCTACAGCTGTGCCGTCAGGTTGCACTACAATAGCTAGAAAGACTAGAATAACTTTAATCATGTTCTGTTCCGTCCTTTACGGGTTGGTTGCTTCTTAAGATTGGCACGAGCAGGCAGTACTTTTAGATTGGTTCTGCTGTTATTATTGGGGTTCATATCTTTATGGTCTACGTGCTTGCCGTCGCCTTTGCGTACACGGCCTGCTACTTCCATAGCTCTCCGAGCTATGTTTCTATTGCCTCTAGCCTTTAGCTGTTTCGGTAGCCCCTGAAAATCATCATATTCTTTTCTATAGTTTCTCGGGGGCCTCTTTTTTACAGGACCAGTAGCAGGTTTTGGTGGTGCTTTAATACGAATACTCATTTTGTTATTATACTCTACTATGACACAAAAGTAAACTGTGCTCTAGATTCTTCAACACCAATCACAATCTCAAACATGTCAGCTAAGTCTGCATAGGCTACAATCTTGTCGCCCGGATGCAATACTAGCCTGTCACTGTCTATAACTTTGCCACTAGTGTAATGCTCAACACCTTCATTGTACATAAGATAATGATACTCAGCGTCCTCTGCATGATAAAGCTCAAGAGATAGATGCTGTTTAGATGCAGATTTATTAGCGTATCTAAGAAACACTAAATCAGCCACAAAATTATTGGGGCAGGTGTATAGAACAGTTGCAGACCCGTCTGCACTAGTTGATGCTACACCTACCCCTACAGAATACTTCTTTAGATTAGAAGTCATTAGTACTTGTCACCTGCGTAGTCGTAGTCTTGAACAATTCTAGACTTCTTCTTAGCTTTAGTAATCTTCTTCCTAACTTCTGCCTTCTTATCTGCGTCTTTGCCTCTGTTATAAAGCTCTTTAGCTGTCGTGCCTTCATTTGGCCTCTTACGGGGTACTGGTGCCCTCTTATTAGAGCCAGTACTAGAGGCTGCATCTTTAACTGGCCTCTTACGGGGTACAGGATCGGGCACTACTCTGTTAGAAGCTTTAGTCTCTTTTGGCTTATTTTCAGTTACCTCTTTAGCCTTAACGCTACTAACAGACCTTCTCTTTTTCATCTCTGCTGCGCGGGCTTGATTAGCTTCTTTAGGTGAGGCGTCGTTAGCTATAGCTTTTGCACGGGCTCTGTCGCCTGCTTCATTGTCTCTCTTAGTTTTAGCGATACGGGGGTCTACTGTTTTAGGATCTTTCTTTGGTGCTTTACTCTCAAGATAGTTAATAGCTGCCACAGTACCTGCCATAAAAGCTGCTGCACCAGCTCCTCTAGAAAGAAGAGATAGCACTCTAGCTTTAGTTAGGCCTGTTCGCTTTGCCCAGCTACTAACTTGTGAGGGGGTGGGCTTTCTACTAGCGCCATTACCGTCTTTTCTAATATTAAGCTTCTTAGCTCTGGGCCCAGCACTTGCAGAACTAGACCCGCCAGTCTTAGCTACAGCGTTGCCGCCAGTCTTAGCTACAGCGTTGCCGCCAGTCTTAGCTACAGCGTTGCCGCCAGTCTTAGCTACAGCGTTACCGCCAGTCTTAGCTACAGCGTTACCGCCAGAAGGTGCGGGTGCTTTACCTGCGTTACGAGCAGCCCTACGTTCTGCTGCTCTTCTCCGCATCTCGGCAGCTCTTGCAGCCTTAATCTTATCATTGACTTTAGGCCTTCTAGCTCTCGGGGTTACAGGTTTTCTAGCCATAGTAGTTTAAATCTTTCTGTAAGTTTGTCCGTTGACTTCAAAAATAGAACCTTCGTCTGCTTTAGCAAAAGCTATTCTGAAGTTTCTTGCTGGATTTCTAACATCGTTATCTAACACGTTGTCATCCGCGTTACCCGCGTACTCATAGTCTGGTCTAGCAGCTTTCTGAGATATCTCAGTAACCTTCTTGTCGTTCGGGCCATCGGCAATTGGTTGTGGCTGTGGCTGTGGCTGTACTACACGAGGGCTAGTGCCAGCGTTATACAAGCCTTTAGCTGTGGTGCCAGTGCTGGGCTGCTCTGTATTGGTATTGGGATGCTTTAGCCAGCTAGTGTCTGGCTTATTGTAATGCTTCTCATCACCCGCAGTTCGTTCTTTATTACTACTGCCTATGCCTTTAGATACAAACTGTTGCTCTTCTCTCAGCCTCTCTCTAAAGTTAGCAATGCCTTTATAGTGTTTGAGAACAGCCTCGCCTGCTGTCTTTAGCTTCTTAGTATCTCC
>Ga0075466_1000462_pt1 | contig 15025 bp, 16 predicted proteins | sample DEB08_DNA_16_FD_71486 | JGI IMG/M metagenome (GOLD analysis project Ga0075466, IMG submission 71486) | Aqueous microbial communities from the Delaware River and Bay under freshwater to marine salinity gradient to study organic matter... | ecosystem: Environmental > Aquatic > Marine > Coastal ... | reverse complement strand
CGGTTACGTTTCGACCAAATAGCACGCCCTGAGGGCCGCGCAGAACCTCAACGCTTTCTAAATCAAAGGTATCGACGACACTGCCAAAGTTGACACCCATATATACGCCGTCAATAAATAGCCCGACTGCCGGGTCTATTGATGCGGCGGAGGAGTTGATTCCAAAGCCACGTATAGAAAAGTTGGCCACCCCGGGAAAGGTGCCAATCTGATCCAAGGAAACGTTAGGCATAGAGAAAGATAAGTCTTCCATCGTCACGACCTTAAGAGTTTCCAGTTGAGTGCTGTCGTACGCCGAGATCTGTAACGGAACGTCTTGAGCGGCCTGGCTGGAGGCTTGTTTGCTACCAAAAACCTGGACTTCCTCAAGAAGCACTTTTGATGTTGCTTGCGCCATCGCCGGCGATTGATGTCCAACAAACGTAACGAAAGCAGCAGCTAGTGTTGGTATATATTTTGAGAAGTTCATATTGTTATCACCTTATCAAGATAATCGAGCTTTTAAGATCTGTCGTAATTGAAGTTTGCGGCGACAGGGTGTCTGATATCAGTACATTAAACATAATCTAATACATATTATGTTTTATTGCAAATAGAATATGATATAGGCCGAGCACTTATCAACAAAGCTTGAGGATGTCATGCATGTGCGTATCGGCCTATCGTTGCTCGCGGACTTATATCTCACCTTTCGATATAGAGGTGCCGAGCTATCAAGTGCCGATTGGCGTAACATTTTGACTGAGGGAGGTGGTTTTTCACTGCCGAGTGCCCTAAATTCCCCAGATGGTATCTCGTTAGGCAACCGTCCTGGCCTATTGGCCTATTGGGCTATTGGGCTATTGGGCTATTGGGCTATTGGGCTATTGGGCTATTGGGCTATGTGAGGTCTTCGCTGGCTGGCGAGTTGATTGAAAGCAGGGGTACGTTTATTCATTGCGCTGCGACGAAAATACGCAGCAAAATTTATGGATATGCAAACGGCAGAGGCAAGAATGGCAAGCGAGGTAGTAGCATGCAATCAAAATACAGCATGTCGGCAGGGTAACTGCCTGCCAGCAACTATGCCCGTATAAAACAGGTTTCATCCTAATCTTCAACTATCAAGAACCGCTAACGCTTGATAAAAACTGTTTTTAAAGGTATGTTTCCTGCATAGCATGGATTATGTGTGGCGATCGATTTCGACACAAGTAGTGCCTGCAACGTTTTAATTGAAGAATGTGATTTCCCAAACAGCAAAAGATATCTTGAGCTAAGTCTACATAATATGCCTTCCAAAAAGAACTCATACGAAAAGAAACCGAATAGCAAATCAATGGAGACGCGTAAGCGGATTCTTGATTCTGCTGCCCGAGTGTTTCGGCAGCAAGGCTACTCGGCTCGTTTGGAAGACATAGCCGAGGCGGCTGGAGTTACAACCGGAAGCTTGTATTACCACTTCAAAGGCCGCGATGATCTTGTCGAAGAAGTACTTCGGCTTGGCATACACATGCTTCACAGCAACCTAAAGAAAGTACTTGCAGCTCTACCCGAAGATGCAACACCTTTGGATCGGCTTAGGGCGGCCATACGATCTGACGCGACAATGGCTCTCGAGACATCCGACTACAGTGCGGCGGGCAACCGAATTTTTCCTGTACTTACAAGTGATATCCGCGAAAGAAGTTATGCTCTGCACAAAGAGCATGGAAATTTATTTCACTCCCTGTTCGCGGAAGCGCAAGCATCAGGCCACCTGCGGCCAGACCTCGATTTACCCACGATAAGAATGTTGATATTCGGTGCGATGAACTGGACAGCCGAGTGGTATCGTCCAAATCGGGGTCGTTCTGCACAGTCTGTCATCGATCACGTGGTGAACATGGCGTTCGACGGGATCCTGGCGAAACCAAAATAGATAGGCCGTGCATATTTTTGTCATGCAGCAGTGGCATATGGTTCACGGCTTTGCTGCCATTAGCGGTCGGTATATCGACGTCAATCTGAAAGAACGGTGCTGCCCGGCGAAAAAAAGACTCTGTTAGTCGGCCGCAAAACCGTCAGAAATTATGCATATACGCAATAGTTTAAGTGATGTGCAAGCAATCCCCTCTCTCGTTATTTTAGCGACCCAAAAACTGACGAGACTCTTGTTTACATTAAAAATAAAATAATATATATTATGTAATTATTGGGAGGTGCTTGATAGCACTAGGGCGTCGTAGAGTGACTAAAGCGGTAAATCCGATCGTTAATCAAGTATGGAGACCATCTGCATGGCGATTTCTGAATCAGCTATCCAGTACCGAATACCAATCGTTACCGTTCTTTTTTGCGCTCTTGCTATTGCCGGCTGCAATGCTCCGGAGAGTCGAACGTCGCCACTCACTCGTATCGAAACTACTGAAACGCCCAACACGGCAACATATGTTGCAACGGATATTGGTCCGACTATACCTGTTGTTTGGGAGCAAGGACCGGAGGAGGCAGTCGAACCTCCTAACCAGCGATCGCCAAATATTATTTTTATCCTCGCTGATGACCTCGGTATAAACGACATCTCCACTTTTGGTGGTGGTGTCGCGGGCGGTGCTGTGCCCACTCCAAACATTGATCGATTGGCTGCTGATGGCGCACTTTTTACACGATCCTACGCGGGTCATGCCACCTGTGCGCCGTCGCGGGCGATGTTGATGACCGGACGATACTCAACACGCACTGGGTTTGAATACACCCCGGCACCGCCTGGGTTTAGCAAAATGGTAGTGAGTTTCGGTAATGCGCTGGACAATAATATGCCAGAGTATTTTTTCGATTCAGAACAGGCTGCCGCCAAGCCAAATTACAGTGAACAGGGCCTTCCAGTCGACGAGATAACGATTGCGAACGTGCTTCAAGATCGCGGCTACTACACGGCGCATATAGGCAAGTGGCACCTGGGTACAACGGATAAGTATCATCCGATATCGAGGGGGTTTGATGAAAGCCTGCTGAAGACAGGTCAGTTGCACCTACCGGAGGATGATCCCAATGTGGTGAATGCGCGTCTAGCGTTTGACCCGATAGATAAGACGCTGTGGAAGATTTCGAAGTACGGAGACTCCTTCAACAATAGGGCAAGGTTTACGCCGGGGGGCTATCTGGCCGATTACTATACTGAGGAAAGCCTGAAAGTCATCGAGGCCAACAAGAACAGGCCTTTCTTTTTATACCTCGCCCACTGGGGAGTCCACACGCCGTTGCAAGCCACACGTGAGGACTATGAAGCGGTGGGTGATATTAAGCCGCATCGTCTCCGGGTCTACGCGGCCATGATTCGCTCTATTGACCGCTCGGTTGGGCGCATTATGGAAAAGCTGGAAGCCGAGGGCCTCTCCGACAATACAATGGTTGTGTTCTCTTCTGATAATGGCGGAGCAGGCTACCTAGGGTTGCCAGAGGTAAACGCCCCCTATCGCGGTTGGAAAATTACTTTGCACGAAGGGGGTATTCGTGCGCCCTTGTTTATCAAGTGGCCAAAACGGATCGAACCGGGTACATCGATTGATACACCGGTTGCACATATTGATGTGATGCCGACACTTGCGGCCGCGGCCGGGGCACCCTTACCTACAGATGTGGTGATCGACGGAAAAAATCTGTTACCCCTGGCAACGGGCACTGGCGAGATCGCCCGCGAGAATGATGCATTGTTCTGGCAAAGTGGTTACCTTCAGGCTGTAAGAGCCGACGGCTGGAAGCTGATTACCGAAGGCAAACGCAACAAAAACTGGCTCTATAACCTAGTTGAAGATCCGACAGAACAGCACAATCTTGCCTCAACACATTCCGAAAAACTGGCGGAGCTCCAAGCATTGTTGGCGGACCACCAGGCTGCCTCCCGCGGCCCCCTCTATCCCTTTGTCAGTGACTGGCCGGTGATGATTGACAAAACCATGGCTGATCGGTTCGAAGAAGGGGACGAGTATATTTACTGGCCCAATTAGTCAAATCCCGCTGCAAAAAAATACAAATATCGAGTAGAAAATGACAACCGACGTTATTGAAAGCACAGAAACTGGGCGAGAAGACAGCCCCTACAACAGCAAGCCCTACCGCTACTATGCCCTGGGTTTGTTGACACTGACCTATGCAGTGAGCTTTATCGACCGGCAGATTCTGGCCATTTTGCAGGAGCCTATCAAGCAGGAACTGGCTCTTTCCGATTCCCAGCTGGGGCTACTGACAGGCTTCGCTTTTGCTGTATTTTACGTGGTTTGCGGCATTCCGATTGCCCGCTGGGCTGATCGCGGTGTGCGTCGCTCTATCATCGCCCTCGCGATCTCGGTGTGGAGTGTGATGACCGGTTTGTGTGGACTGGCGCAGAACTACGTCCATCTGCTGCTGGCTCGTATTGGGGTGGCAGTAGGAGAAGCGGGAGGAAGTCCCCCGGCCCATTCAATGATCTCAGATATCTTCCCACCGTCTGAGCGGGCCACGGCATTGAGCACCTATTCAGTGGGTATCAACATCGGCATCATGGCTGGTTTTTTGATGGGGGGCTGGCTCAACGAGTTTTTTGGCTGGCGCGTGGCTTTTGCTGCAGTGTGTGTTCCCGGCCTGCTACTTGCACTGGTGTTGCGATTCACCCTCGCCGAGCCTGAGCGGGGTCACTCCGAAGGCATTGCTAGCCGCGTACTGGATGAGTCGGCTCCATCTTTTGCGGAAGTCGTTTATAAGCTCTGGTCGTTGAGGACTTTTCGTCATTTGGCCTTCGCCAGTGCGTTGGTGGCTACTGCTACCTATGCCCAGGTTAACTGGATGCCGTCCTACCTGATTCGCTCTTACGGTATGAGTACGGGTGAAGTAGGTACCTGGCTGGCTCTGCTAGCGGGTTTATTTGGTGGTGTTGGCACTTTCCTTGGTGGTTATCTCGCCGACCGTTTCGGTAAAACGGATTTACGCTGGTACGCCTGGATACCTGCTATAGCCTACGCGCTTTCTGTCCCGCTGGCTGCTGCCTCGTTTCTGACGGACCGCGGCACAATGGCATTACTATACCATGCTCTGCCAGCGGCCCTTGCTTCCGTATTTATCGGTCCGGTAATCGCGGTTACCCACGGTATGGTGTCCAACCAAATGCGAGCGGTGGCGTCAGCGATTTACTTTTTGGCGCTTAATCTTATCGGCATGGGGCTTGGCCCTCTCGTGGTCGGCGTTCTTAGCGATGCGATAGCCCCGACCTATGGAATGGATTCACTGCGTTACGCACTGTTATTTGTCGCTCCCATCATGCTCGCGTGGGGGGCGCTACATTTCTTCCTTGCAAGCTCTTATATACGCGAAGAGTCGTCAGGTTGCGCGTGACCGTATGATCGCCCATGAGTATTTTAAGCAAAAATTGAACGGTTTTTTAATTCAACATAAAGGCAAAAACGATGGAAGTAAAAATCGCGGTTAGCCCCAACAAAGAACAGATAGCCGGTTTTAGCGAACCCGACGATGGCAAGCCCATTTACATGTTCAACTTACTAAAGTTTGAAGATAAAGCGAAATATAGGGACGGCCGCGAAACGGGGTTGAAGGATGAAGAAGCTCGTGAGATGTATAAAAAATAAGGAGCATCTATGTACACACTCTATGGACACGTCGGCTCTCCCTACAGCATCAAGATGCGATCGTTGTTGCGATACCGGCAGATTCCATTTCGGTTCAAGGGACAACGGAATGACTGGCTGCACGCGTTTTCCAAAGTCAAGATTAAGATAATACCGGTGTTGGAATACCCGAACGGGAGGTATAGGAACGACTCCACGCCAGTGATTCATGACCTGGAACAGCGACACAGCGAACGGTCGGTCTATCCAGCGCAGGAGGTAGATACCTTCCTGGCTTACCTGATTGAGGATATGGCAGACGAATGGCTAACCAAAACCATGTACGCCTACCGTTGGGCCTACCCTGAACACACTCTGTGGACTGGCCGCTTGATCGCCTTCGATCAGAATTTTGACTTGGAAATGGGTTTAACAAAGCTGGAAGAATTTGGCGCCAGGTTCGTACAACACCAAGTGCCCCGCAATGTTTTGGTGGGCTCTACCGCGGCCAATCTACCCGTGATTGAGCATATCGGTAACCGGGTGATGGATATTATGGAAACACACATAGTAAACCAACCCTTCCTATTCGGTTCGCGCCCTTCTATTGCTGAATTCGGACTCTACGGTCAACTGAGCCAGTTTATATTGGACTTATCGGCAGTTGAGCCCTGCCGGCAACGTGCACCCTACACCATGCGATGGCTACATCATATGGACGACCTCTCCGGACTAGAAGGCGAGTGGCGCCAGGAAAGCGAGAGCCATGCTCCGGCTGTTGAGGCATTGCTGGCCATGATTGGCGATGAATATTTACCATTTTTACTGGCCAATGCCGAAGCGGTTGTGGCAGGGGCTGAATCTTTCAAGCTCTCTGTTGCCAACCTGGACTACCAACAGGCTCCTTACAAGTACCAGCTGAAATGCCTGCAGCAATTGCGAGAAGCTTATGCGGCACTGTCCGAAAAGGCCCGCTCACAATTGAACCCATTGCTGGAAAAACACGGCTGCCTTTTGCCACTAACTCAAAACTTGAAAACTACTGAGCGAGCTTAACCATGACCAACTATCAGGCGCCATTGCGCGATATCCGTTTTACAATGGATGAACTACTGGATTACCCTGCGCACTACGCATCGCTCCCCGGCGCGGAAGAGGCAACCCCCGACCTAGTGTCTATGGTTCTGGAAGAGGGGGCTAAATTTGCTAGCCAAGTGGCTGCCCCGTTGAATCGGGAGGCAGACGAAGTGGGTTGCGTTTGGAACAGCGGTGAGGTAATCACCCCGCCGGGTTTTAAAGGAGCCTGGCAACAGCTTTGTGACGCCGGCTGGATGGGCTTAAGCCAGTCAAAACAATACGGCGGGCAGGAGCTGCCAAAGAGCTTGAACACTGTATTTGGGGAAATGCTATCTACTGCCTGCATCCCCTTCGGCTTAATCGTTGCCAGTAGCGAGGGCGCATTGGCTACTCTTCAAGCCTGGGGTTCTGAAGAACAGAAGAAGAGTTATGCCTATAAGCTGGTTGCTGGACAGTGGGCTAGTACAATGTGCCTGACGGAGGCACACTGCGGTTCGGACCTCGGCTTGATGCGCACCAAGGCTAAACCCGCTAACGATGGTTCCTACCGTATCAGTGGCACCAAGGTTTTTATTTCCCAGGGCGAACACGACCTGACGGGGAATATCGTCCATTTTGTGCTGGCGCGCTTGCCCGACGCCCCGGCTGGCACTAAGGGTATCTCCTTGTTCATTGTGCCAAAATTTCTTAACGATGACGCTGGCGAGATGGGCGAAAGAAATAATGTGCATTGCGGCTCAATCGAACAAAAAATGGGTATGCACGGTAGTCCCACATGTGTGATGAATTTCGACGGTGCCACAGGCTATCTGATCGGCCCGCCGAACCGCGGCCTTAACTGTATGTTCGCGTTCATTAATCACTCTCGCGTGGGCGTAGCCCAGCAAGGTATGACTCATGCGGAGTTCGGCTTCCAGAGGTCCTTGATCTACGCCAGGGAACGCTTGCAGGGCCGCTCCCCGAGGGGCCCGAAAAACCCTGGCGGCCCCGCCGATCCGTTGATCGTGCACCCGGATGTACGCCGACTGCTACTGACCCAAAAGTGTTTTTCCGAGGGCGGTCGCGCCCTGATTTATTACCTCGCCCAGTTGCTGGATATCGTTGAAAAATCACAAGACCAGATGGCCCGCAAACGAGCGGAAGGTCTACTTGGGCTGTTAACGCCTATCGCCAAGGCTTTTTTAACGGAAACTGGCTTTGAATCAGCCAATATGGCCCTGCAATGCTTTGGTGGACACGGCTATATCCGCGAATGGGGCGTTGAGCAGAACGTGCGGGACTCTCGCATTGCTACGATTTACGAGGGTGTGACCGCTATTCAGGCGTTGGATTTGATCAGTCGTAAAATACTAATGGACAACGGCGAGAATCTGGCCATTTTCACCAATGAGATCTACCAATTTTGCCAGGCCAATGGCAACACACAGGTAAGTGCCGAGCTATCTCAGGTGTTGGTCAACTATTGCGACGAATGGCACCACTTGGCCAAGCAGATAGGCACAGCGGGAGCCAGCAACGCCGACGAACTGGGGGCAGCCGCAGTAGACTTCCTCATGTACTCCGGTTACTTAGTTTTGGGTTATTTTTGGGCTCGCTCTGCCTCTACTGCGCAAAAAGCGTTAGATGAAGGTGTCTCTGATACAGATTTTTACCATGCAAAAATTAAAACGGCTGCTTTTTATTTCAAACGCGTATTGCCAAGAACCCGCGGTCATGCGGCGTCAATGGCAGGCGGGGCAGAATCGTTGATGGCACTGGACGCAGAGCACTTTGCGCTTGGATGACATATTGAGGTCTGGCTCTATGCGCGTCTTAAAGCGGCTATTGCGCAGCCATGGAGGTGAACCCCGAAAAATCGTTGCGGATAAGCTACGTAATCACAGGGAGCTGATTCCAGGAACGATCTATGTCACTGATCGGTGCGCGAACAAGCGGGCAGAGGGATCCCGTGAACCAACCAGAGCCAGCGATCGATGGATGAGACACTTCAAATCAGCCAGACAAGCCAAGCGGTTTCTGGGTCTAAAAGCCGCCGTTTACAATTTATGCAATCTGGGGCGCCAGCGGACCAAGATGAAGTGGTATCGAATGTTCAGGGAAGATGCGTTCGCAGAATGGAATAGGGTATTGGCTTGAAGTCAACCACAAGATTCTTTAGAGCTCAAAGAGCTAATTTGTAGTTACCAACCGGAGGCATGGCATCCACAATACCCACCTACACGATAAGGGCAACCTAGGAGTCAACACGATATTGGAGCTTATAACTGAATCCATCGTCCACCACTCGGCATGCGATGCCATGGGACATCTCTCTTCGAAGTTCTATTTCGAGCTATATGAAGATGCATCCCACGCACTGATGCAGGCCGTTTTCGGATGGAATAGAAGTGTAGCAGCTCGTCAAAGCAAGGGCTGGGCCAACCTGAGACAAGAAGTATCTTATTTTAAGGAACTTAGACCAGACGACCAGCTAGAAATTTATGGAGAGATCATCGTTGCTAAGAAATCTCTCGTTAAGAGCGAGTTCGAGATACGAGAAGCATTGACACAATCCGTTTCATCCTCATTGAAGATGATCTCCTGTTATTTTGATCTAAGAGAAAGAAAGCGAATCAGTATATCACCAGAGATGTTTCGACGCCTCAAGGACTACCAGAAGTTGAGTTCAGGGAATGCTTTGTCATGATTTGTAGGAAGTGTGAATACGTTACCCGTAGCTTTTTAATAACCTGCGGGCTTTGATATTTGGGTCAGCATTATATATTGACACGTATAATGCTATTAAAGTAAAGCTGATTTCGTGGAAATACTGAGGATAACTATTATGGTGGGAAAAGTAGTCTCTAAAGAAGAACTGGTCAATGCGGCGGGCACAAAGCTCGAACCCAGCCCGTGGATTGAACTCTCGCAGGATCGTATCAACACTTTCGCCGAATGCACTGAGGACCACCAGTTTATTCATGTTGACGAGGAAAAAGCCAAGCACACGCCGTTTGGTGGCACCATCGCCCACGGCTTTCTGACCCTCTCAATGCTGGCGAAGATGGGCGAGGACTGCATATTGGCACCGGAAAACACTGTGATGGGGATGAACTACGGCTTCGACAAGGTCCGCTTCCTGGCCCCCGTTCGTGCCGGCAAGCGCGTGCGCATGCACAGTGAAGTTCTCCATGTCGATCGTAAGGATGAAAACCGCTTTCTGATCAAGATGGCTGTAACAATTGAGATTGAAGGCGAGGAGACCCCGGCCCTGGTCGCCGAGTGGCTGAATATGTTTTTCACAGGCTAAACAAGAACAATCTGACCCAAAGGAAATACTATGACAATTCGTTTTGATGATCGCGTTGCGATTATAACGGGCGCTGGCGGCGGCCTCGGCCGCTGTCACGCGCTGGAACTGGCTAAGCGCGGTGCCAAAATCGTGGTCAACGACCTCGGTGCAGGGGTCGACGGCTCCGGTGGCTCCTCAGAAGCTGCATTGGGCGTTGTGGCAGAAATTGAAACACTGGGCGGTGAAGCTATCGCCAACGGTGCCAACGTGAGCAAATACGACGAAGTGGAAACCATGGTTCGACAGACCATGGAAAAATGGGGAAGGGTCGACATTCTGATCAACAATGCCGGCGTTCTGCGTGACAAAAGCTTCGCCAAAGGCTCGTTGGATGATTTTAAACTGGTGCTGGACATCCACCTGATGGGTACGGTGAACTGCACCAAGGCAGTATGGGACATTATGCGTGGGCAGGATTATGGTCGCATCCTAATGACCAGCTCGGGCTCTGGCGTTTACGGGAACTTTGGCCAGGCCAATTACGGCTCTGCCAAGACCGGCGTGGTTGGTCTGATGAACACCCTGGTCCATGAAGGTAGCAAGCATAATATCAAGGTCAATACCCTAATACCCACTGCCGGTACTCGCATGACCGAGGGGTTGGTGCCGCAGGAAGTCTTTGAGCTGATGACCCCGGAATCAGTCACACCGGCGGCCATTTATCTAATCAGCGATGACGCCCCTAACAAGACCATGATTTCAGCCGGTGTTGGCGGCTACGCGCGGGTAAAAATCGTCGAAACCGATGGTATCTGGTTACCCGCAGAAGAGCAGAGCGTGGAAGCTATTGCCGAAAACTGGGACAAGATCAGCGACTCCACGGGTGAAAAGGTACCCTGGCAAGCGAACGATCAACCCAATAAATTTATTGCTAAGGCACAGCAGGCGCTGAGCCGGAAATAGTTATCTCAATGGCATGAGTGGTTCACGCATGATCGGCCACGCGTTGATCGAATACAAGCGTCGCGGCGTCAAGTACATTGTTACCACCTTGTGCATCGGCGGCGGCATGAGAGCTGCAGGACTGTTTGAAGTCACCTGATACAACGACTAAGCCCGCTACAGGGGCGGATTACAACCCACCTCCTTTTTATGGAGAAAGATAATGGCTATCGAGATAATACCCGTCGAGCAGATGATCGATCAGCTCGGCAAACAGTTTGCGCCCACCCCCTGGATCACTATCGATCAGCAGCGGATAAACACCTTTGCCGAATGCACCGAGGATCATCAGTTTATGCATGTGGACGAACAAAAAGCTACACAGACGCCCTTTGGCGGCACGATTGCACACGGATTTCTTTTACTTTCCCTGCTGGCAAAGGTGTTCGAGACAACGGGAATTACTCCAGAAAACACCGTAATGGGAGTGAACTACGGTCTGAACAAAGTACGGTTTTTAGCCCCGGTTCGAGCGGGCAAGCGCGTACGCGGTCATGTGAAAATTTTAAATATTGAGCGTAAGGACGAGAAGCGATTTTTGCTGACACAAGGCGTGAACATTGAAATAGAGGGTGAAGATACACCCGCTCTGATTGCCGAGTCACTGTTAATGACTTTTGTTAACTAAATTGTAGTGGTTCAGACCTGATCAGGACACTAGCTCGAAATAAGTGAGGGTTATCGGTTTTTGATAGAAGTGCGAACTATCAATCAAAGCCATAGAGCTAACCCTAGTGTTCTTTAACATAAGTTCGCCCAGTATTTAGCGTGTCCGGTACGCTTCTACGCGCGTGACAGTGGCCATGGCCCTGGCGCTTGGGGCGGCGATCTTGCAACTTATTCTAATCTAGAAAAGTCTACACACGCCCCACGAATGAAGGAGGATAGAGCGATGCAATCATTGCGGTCATTGATGCAGGAGCAGCTGCCGGCTGGAGGCGTACTCCTTCCCCCCGGGCGGAATCTGCACATGGAAGTTATCGAAGTTGCTTCCGGTCGGGTGTGGATGAGTGTGGAACCTGCTACCCGGGAGGATTACGACGTTTTGCTGGAAGGACTGGACGAAACCATGCGGGGCATAGGTATAGGTGCGGCAAATATGGATGCTGCACTGTTCCAGTACTCCCCAGACGGTGAAGGTGAGTCGGTGCGCGAGCGCTTGATAGATGGGCGCCGCTTCATCAACGTGGCAATACCTGGTGATAGCACATCATTGCCCGGTGGCATGACACAGATAATGGTGAACAAGGCACACATGTTGGGATTCGAAGCCGGTCGCACCCTGGCCATCCTCAGCCTGCCCCAGGGGAATTTTGTAGAGGTAGTCGGCAGCGCAGAGAATGACGATCAGCTGCCGTTGCCGGACGGAGCCAATGTTAAATACATCGAGTTACAAGAACCCTGGCTCGTGGTACTACCTGCGCCCACTACCACCCTCTGGGATTTCAGCTTCGGCATGCGCAGCTTCCAGGGCCCGGTAACGTTGCCTTTGTAACATGGACATATATTTAGTCAGACACGGCGAAGCCGCGACAGCCTGGGGCAAGTCTCCCGACCCCCGGTCTCAGCGAGTTGGGCAAAAAACAGGCTAGTTTCACAGCCACCGCCCTGCTGCGCTGTCCGGTACAAGCGTAGTTTTCAATATATGGGACAGACCACGATTTCAAAAACGGCGAAATCATGGTCTGAGGTTGCCATATTTACCCCAGTTCGTCAGTCAAGATTTACATAACGGCATATTGGGTGTCAATATTCACGCCGATTTGTCGGCAATTGTTAGCACCGCAACAAGGACCATTATTATGGCCTAACAGAAACCTATGGACCGTCAGTTGTATGTGAGCGCCAGAGCGACTGGAGTGATAAGTCCGCAGATGAACAGGCGCGGCTAAATGCTAGGCAAGGGGTACGTTATCCGCTCCTCGAAGGGCTGATGGTGGCATATCGTGACCGCCTCGAAGCAGCCCCTAACGATAGCACTACTATCGGAGAAATATTAATGCGCGGCAACGTAGTCATGAAGGGCTATCTTAAAAATACGCTGGCCACTAACGAATGTTTTGAAGGTGGATGGTTTCGCTCTGGTGACTTAGCGGTATGCCACCCTGATGGATATATTGAAATAAAAGATCGGGCAAAGGATATTATTATTTCGGGGGGAGAGAACATTTCGGGGATCGAAATCGAAGACATTCTCTATCAGCATAATGATATTTTAGAGGCTGCAGTTGTGGCCATGGCCGATGAAAAGTGAGGTGAGTCGCCCTGCGCATTTGTTTTATTAAAAGAAAAATCTGATGTCTCAGGTCAAGATATCATCGACTTTTGCAGATTAAAAATAGCAAAATTTAAAGTTCCTAAAAAAATTATTTTTACTCAGTTACCAAAAACTTCAACCGGTAAGATTCAAAAAAATATTCTTCGCACGATGACGGATCAACAATAATCCTCTGCTATATTTTCTCAAATCACTCTCTGTATGTCGTCAAAGATAGCGGCACTATATGCTGGCGCTTCTTTTTCATCCGTGATGCTGGACAGAGGTTGGGCGCTAGTGATGTCTCCCGTATTCACAGCAAAGACCATTACCTCCTTTTACCCAACCACCATCATTTACTATTCGGGCGACCTATAAGCCAAAACCCTCTCTTCTGCTGAATTGGCTAATTTAGGTCAACCGACGTTGCCCAGGAAGCGACAATAGTATCAATTAATATAATCATCGATAGATGAATGTGATACACATATTACCGTCAGTATAATTGATGCATGTTCGCACTTTGACGGACATACAACTAAAAAGGTGAAGAGATGGATTGGATTGTATGTCGTCAAAGATAGTTGGATCGTTCGCGGCCTGATTTAAGAGATGGTTTAGTTCATCAGGTTGTTTGATCGTTGTCGATCATAATGGTTTTTTCGCCGTAAGGTGATGGTGCTGAGTTTAATCCGTTTCCGTAGAGTTAATATAGCTTCTCCTCTTCCATAATACACGTCAGCCGGTGTTAGGTTGTCTATCGACTCGTGATAACGATTGTGATTGTAATAGCTCACGAAGCGATGGAGCTGCTCTTCTAGCTCGCTCGGTAAATAATAGTGATTGAGCAAGATTTGATTTTTCATCGAACGATGCCAACGCTCGATCTTTCCTTGTGTTTGTGGGTGGTAAGGGCGGCCGCGCGTATGGCTCATGCCTTTTTCTTCCAGATAATCAGCGAGCTCACCCGAGATATAACACGGGCCATTGTCACTGAGTAAGCGCGGGCGATGCTGGACCTTCACTTGATTGAGTTCAGTAAAAGCTAACGCATCATCCAAGGTATCAGAGACATCACTCGCACTCATCGTCGTGCACAAACGCCATGCAACAATGAAGCGGGAGTAATCATCCAGGACTGTTGGCAAGCCCCTAGTTTCCTAGAGACTTGATAGCTTCTGATAGTACTGTTTTTCGAACTCTATCGGCGACACCCCATCATTATTGCCGTGTCGACGGCTTGGGTTGTAGAACAACTCAATGTAGTTGAATATCTCAGCCCTGGCCTCACTCCTTGTTTTGTAGATCTTGCGTTTAATGCGCTCCGTCTTCAGCAATGAGAAGAAGCTTTCAGCCACAGCGTTGTCATGGCAGTTACCTCGGCGACTCATACTCAGCTCAAGATTATTATCACTGACGAACTTACGCCAGTCGGCACAGGTATATTGCACTCCCTGATCTGAATGAATGAGCACTCTACCTTCTGGCTTTCGCCGCCACAGCGCCATCAGAAGTGCATCAATGACCAGATCTGCCCTGGGATTACTCTTCATGCTCCAGCCCACTACTTGCCGTGAGAATAGATCCAGCACGATTGTCAGGTACAACCAACCCTCGTGGGTTCGAACATAAGTAAAATCGGTGACCCACGATCGGTTTGGCTCGACGGCTTCAAACTCACGATCCAAGATGTTGGGTGCAACATGGCTCAGACCCCCACCTTTGAAACCACGGTGTCGCTTATAGCCCCGCTGGGAACAGATGTCGGCTTCTCGCATAATGCGGTGCACGCGATTCTTACCGCAAGACTCCCCGTGGTCTTTCATATCCAACGTGATGTTTCGATAGCCATAAGAAAAT
>Ga0075466_1000458_pt1 | contig 15033 bp, 9 predicted proteins | sample DEB08_DNA_16_FD_71486 | JGI IMG/M metagenome (GOLD analysis project Ga0075466, IMG submission 71486) | Aqueous microbial communities from the Delaware River and Bay under freshwater to marine salinity gradient to study organic matter... | ecosystem: Environmental > Aquatic > Marine > Coastal ... | reverse complement strand
GATGCTTTGTTTCTTAAAAAGTTTAGTGGAGAAATCTTACAAACTTTTGAGGAGTCGAACATCTTCAAACCTTTACACACTGTCCGCACAATCGAAAACGGTAAATCAGCTCAGTTCCCAGTTACTGGTGTAGCTTCTGCTTCTTACCACACACCTGGCGAAAACATCGCTGACGGTGGAAACTCATACTTGAGTGACATCAAAAAGGCAGAGAAAGTAATCACCATCGATAAGATGTTACTTGCTTCTACTTTCTTGGCTAACATTGATGACGTTAAGAATCACTACGATATTCGTTCCGTTTACGCGAATGAGTTAGGTAAAGCACTTGCAGTTCGTTTTGATACTGCTCTAGCTAAAACCTTTATCGCTGCTGCTCGTACATCTGCTGCTGTTACTGGTGGTAAAGTTGGTGGTATTCTTGATGTTTCTGCTAATGCAATGGGAGACGGAGCCGATTCAACTGATGATGCTGATAATACTGATCCTACTGGTGCAGAACTTGTAGCTGCTTTATTCACTGCTGCTCAGAAGCTTGACGAAAATGACGTTCCTAGTGACGGTCGTTTTGCAGTCCTTCGTCCGCAGGAGTATTACAAGCTCATTACAGGTGGTGCAGGTGCGTTGGCTATTTCTACTTCTGCTGTCAATAAAGACGTAGGAGGAGTAGGTAGCATTGCTTCTGGATCAATCCCACAAGTAGCTGGTATCACTATCTACAAATCTAATCACATTCCTTCAACTGATTTATCAGCTGTTACTACTGGAGATGGTGCATCTAGCAATGATGTATTCGGAGGCGGTGGTGCTGGGTATAATGGTAACTTCACTAATACTCTTGGTGTTGTTTCTCATTCTGCTGCTGTCGGAACTGTGAAGCTTCTTGATCTTGCTACTGAAAGCGAGTATCAAATCGAGCGTCAAGGAACACTTTTTGTTGCAAAGTATGCTATGGGTCACGGAGTTCTCCGTCCTGAGTGTGCTATTGAATTGCAGAAATAGTTCTCTCTTCGGTGTTGGGGAGGGGGACTGCGTAGCGGAATCCCTTCCCTTCACTGATATTTTTATTTACAAGCTATGGCACTGACAACTAAACTGGAAGCGGTAAACATTATGATCTCTGTAATAGGAGAATCACCTGTTAATACTTTAAGTGGAACTAGTGTTCCTGTAACCGTTACACAAGCAGTCCATGCGTTAGAAGAAACAAGTAAAGCTATCCAATCAGAAGGATGGCATTTTAATACAGAATACGATTACCCACTTGTTCCTGATTCTGTTACAAGTCGGATTACATTACCTGCAAACATTTTAAAAGTAGACTTAGACCCTGAGTTAAACACGGATACTGATCCTGTACAAAGAGGTACTAAGCTATACGACAGAAAAAACCACAGGGATACTTGGACTAAAGACTTAAAAGCTATTATTACTTTTGAGTTAGAGTTTGAAGAACTACCTGAACAATTTAGACATTACATAGCTGTTAAATCAGCTCGCATCTTTGCTGCTAGGTTCTTAGGCAGTCGAGAGATAGAAGGGTTTGCTTTAAGAGATGAGATCGAAGCGAAAGCTAGAGCTATTGAAAGTGACTCTGAGAATGCAGACAGAACTATCTTTGACAACTACAGCGTACTAAGAGTAATTGACAGGTAAAGATGCCACTGCTTAACACCAGTATTCCTAACCTTGCCCAAGGTGTATCACAACAACCTGACAATTTAAGATACCCTGGACAGTGTGATGAGCAGATAAATGCTTGGTCAACTGTAGTAGAGGGACTTGTTAAAAGACCTAACAGTAGGTTTTCTTATGATACTGGATTAGGTGCTAATGTTAGCTCTGATTTATTCACACACTTTGTAGATAGGGATGAACAGAATAAATATGTTATTACCTATGATAAGAGCAACGGATTAAAAGCTTACGATCTTACAGCTAATGTTAGGACTTCAATACATATCAATGTACCTTCTATTGCAGCTAGTAACTATCTATCTATATCTGGAGGTAGTGGTAATCCTTTACAAGACCTAAGAGCTTTAACAGTAGCTGACTCTACCTTTCTAGTTAACACAAAGAAGTCTATACAAAGAAACACAGACGAAGAGTTTAGAACAGCAGACCTAGAGACAGACGCTTTAGTATTTGTTAAACTTGGAGACTACGATAAAGCTTACAGTATTTATTTATCAGGACAGTTAGTTCCTATTGGTAGTAGTTTTGGACATGGAAGCGAACACGATTACACTTCGCACGGTGATGCTCCTGCTACTTATATAAGTGGAAGAGCAGGACATAGTGATGGTAAATATGCAGATACAGAATACATAGCTAAAGACCTTACAACCTGTTTAACTGATTATGTTAGTTCTGCTAAAGCTGTTAAAGCAGTTACTATAACTGGAGGTTCAGGTTGGGCTCCTACAGGAGGAGATAGTTGGAGAGGAACTTCTTATACTTATGAGTTCTTTATTGATCAATACGATTCTGGAACAGGGTTATCAACGGCTTCAGGGGCTAAGGGTTGGGTTATATTTGGAGGAGACGGTTCAGTGTCATCTTTTGAACTAACACATGAAGGAGCGAATTACCAACCATCCACTACAGCAGGGATAAACACTAAGTACACAATAAGACAAGTAAGAGAGTGGACTAAAAGGTATTTTGGAAACTTTAAAAAACAACAACATAGAAGTACGTTTACGGATAGCAGTGTTACCTTGGATAATTCAGGTTCTGTTATCGCTTCTGTTAATCCTCTTTCTGTTACCTTTCCTACTACCCTTTCAATAAATGTACCAGGAGATTTTGTAGGTGTAACAGTAACCCAACAAGGAAGTGTTATTAAAATATCTAACACTGTAGACTTTCAAATAAGAGTGTCGGATGGTCTAGCTGATCAAGCTTTACAAGTAATATACAAAGAAGTAGACAGTATCACTGATCTTCCTAAGTCCTGTTTTAATCGATTCAGAGTGAAGATTATTGGGGAGGCCAGCTTAGACCAAGATGATTACTATGTTCAATTTAAAACAAAAGATAACGAAGATTACGGAGAAGGGTCTTGGGTAGAGACATCAGGATGGAACAGCGATCTAACATCAGCAGGTAAGTTATCAGGTATAGACAGTGCGATAGATGTTGAAACCATGCCTGTTAGATTAATACCTACACAAGCTACAGGTAAGATTACAAGTCTTGAATTACAGTTGATACCTTGGACACAAAGAGAATCAGGTGATGACTATACCAATCCATATCCTTCTTTTGTTTCTGAAAGCGGTCAATTTGTTACTTACTTAGGTTCTAATTATTCTTGTATTAAAGCTCACACTTCTAGTGGATCGATACTACCTACGAATACTACTTATTGGAAAGCACAGACAACAGTACCTAGTAACACAGAACCTTGGGCTTCAGGACTTTCATATAGACAAGGAGCAGAGAAAAACATAAATGATATCTTCTTCTTTAAGAACAGGTTAGGAGTATTGACAAATGATTCTGTAGTGTTCTCTGAAGCAGATGAATACTTTAATTTCTTCAGGACCACAACACAATCGTTACTAGACTCTGCTCCTATAGATGTAGGAATATCACACACTAAGATTAGCTTACTTAAATACGCACAAGCGTTCCAAGAGAAGCTAATGTTATTCTCTGCTAAGACACAGTTTGTGTTAAGAGGTGCAGACTTGTTAACTCCAAAGACTGTTACTATCTCTCCAGTTACTGAGTACGATGTATCAGAAAGTATTAGACCGTTAGCACTAAGTAGTCATATCTACTTTAACTTTAAAAGGAATAGCTTTGAAGGATTGTTAGAGTACACTGTTGATAACAACACAGAGACTTACGGAGCGGTTGAGATTACAGAACAAGTTAATAAATATATACCTTCTAACATCGTAAGGATGGAAGGTAGTGCAGCTGAGAATATGATAGTTGTACAATCAAACTCTGATTATAATAAGTTGTTTCTGTATAAATACTTTTGGCAAGGCAGAGAGAAGATACAGAGTTCCTGGATGTCTTTTACTTTTACTAGGAAGGTTATAAGTTTTAAGTTTATTGAGTCTACTTTGTATGTAATTACCACAGATAGTGACGGTACTTACTTAGAGGAGATACCAATGGAGAATGGATTAACAGACACAGGTAAGGATTACTCTTTATTGTTAGACGGTAGAGTAGATGGTAATTCTTCTTATGTAGGTCTAGGTGGTTGGTATCCAACAGGAAGTAGTCCTTTAAATATCAATGGTACTACTGTTACTAATGTCAGCTTGATCGTAGGTGCTAATGGCTTTAAGTTCCAAGACGGTATGTCTTTCTATACAAAGAACGGTAATAAAAGAACTTTGACTATAGATAACGCTGACCCTACTAGAGCAGCTGTGAGTGGTCTTATTGCTAGTTTTGTATCTTACTCTAGTCATGTGACGCATAACAATAAGACATATAAATGTATTCAAAACCACACCGCAGACGCAGCTAAAGAGCCTGGAGTAGGTGTAGACTGGGAAGACTATTGGAGTGAAATCACTACAACTATACAAGCGTTAGCTTGGTCTATAACAACCTCTTACATTGCAGGAGGTTTATATCTTTGTTCTACAGGTCATACTTCATCACCTACTAATCTTCCTGATGCTGTTGGTTCTTTCTATTGGAACAATGCTGCTGGACTTGTTAGTTCTGCACCTGAGTGGAGTCCCGATAGTTACGAATACATCAGTCAATATGACTTTTTTGTAGGTTTTGAATACGATATGCTATACAGGTTCTCTAAGCAGAACTTAAAACAACCTACTGAAAGAGGTGGACGATCTGCTTCTGATTATACTTATCAAACTATTCGTAACGGTAGTATTGAATACTCAGAGACTGGACACTTCAACGTAGAAGTTACACCTAAATTTAGAGATAAATACACTTACACTTACAACCCAAGTTTGTTAGCCTCTGTCAGTACCCTTAATAAATTCACACCTGAGACTGGATTCTTTAAGTTTGCTGTACAAGCTCAACCTAATGATGCCACTATCGAAATTAAATCTTCTAGTGCTTTACCAGTGAAGCTGTTATCTGCTGAGTTTGAATCAACTATTATATCAAGGAGTAGACGTTATGGAGGTTAAAGTAGAGAAAGCACAAGCACTTGAAGACGCTCCTTTGTTATATGATGACTTACGAGAAGAAGATATGATGGAATGTATCGGTCTAATGCACCACCCTAGAGATGCTGTGTACGGATCATTTGAATCAAGTAGTAAGTGCTATAGCGTCAAGACAGATCAAGACGGATTGTTAGCTTGCTTTGGAGTCAGTCCTAGAGGAAACATAGGGATTTGCTGGTTGCTAGGTACAAGGAATTTTTATAAGATAAAGAAGAAGTTTGTTAAGGATTCACAGATGTGGATAGATGATTTGATGGGAGACTTTGACTACTTAACAAACTACATTATGGAGGCTAACACGCTGAGTATGAGATGGTTAAAATGGTTGGGTGCTAGTTTTGAGGATTGCAATATCCCTGGTTATAAGTCATTTAAGATAGAGAGGAAGTAATATGTGTGATCCAGCAACAATAGGAGCGATAGTAGGAGTAGCATCAGCAGGTGCAGGGTATATAGGGCAAAGGCAACAAGCTAAAGCACAGGCAGCGTATCAAGCACAGTCCATAGCAGCAGCTCAAAAGAAAGAAGGTTTTCAAAGGACATCTCAGATATTAGAATCTCAACAGAAACGACTAGCTCTAGCTCAGGAGACTGGTAAAATAACTAAAGCAGCTCAAGAAAAACTTGCTAGTGCTACTGTATCAGCAGGTGAAGCAGGGGTGTCAGGTCTTTCAGTGCAAGCTTTAATGGATGACTATGTTAGACAACAAGCAGGGTTACAAGCAGCTGTTACTACTCAAGAGAAACTTTATGGTCTACAAACTGGCATGAGCCTACAACAAATTGGATTAGCTTCTCAGCAAGAGATACTAGGACTTAGTCAACCTATTAACAGACCTAGTTTATTATTATCAGGATTACAAGCTGTTAGTGGTGGACTTAGTGGATACGCAGCAGGTCAAGATATTAGTAGTAGGATGGCAGATGCGTCAACAACAGGGATAACCCAAACCACAGCAGGCACATATAGAGGAGGATCAGGAGGTACTATGGCTCCTGGTGGTTACTCTTTATTTGGAGGAAGATAATGGCAGAACGAGTACAAGTACAAGGGTTAGGTGAAGCACCTACAGTTCAACCTGTTGATCTTCCTGGGTTTCAATATGGAATAGGTCAGCGTAGAGCTGGTAGGAATAAGTTGATGGACCTTGCTGATGCTTTGTCACAGGTTAATCCTATCCTTTCTCAGTACTCTCAAATTAGACAATTCGAAAGAGAGGAAGCTATAGCAGCAGGAAAGCAGTTCTTAACGGAACAACCTGAACAAGCAGTAGCTACACTAGAAGCTGGGTTAGGTAAAACTAAAAGAGAACTTAGGAAGTTAGCAGATCAAGGAATTATAGATGAAAGATCGAATCCTGATTTTTTGTTAGGAATTAGAGCAGCCAAAGGGAAAAATTTAGCAAGGCAATTTAGGACTGAGTTACTAACTAATCCTGAAGCTTTAAACCAAGAAGACCCTAATGCTTATATCCAAGGAAGGGTGTCTGAATTTTTTAATAGACCTGAGATAGCTGACAGTGAGTATACTAAGACACAAGTACAACCTCTTTTAGAATCTATCACTAATGAATATGTAGGACAAGCAACGCGTATTCAACAGGACATAGAGATTGCTAGAGGTAAAACTGATTGGATTGAATCTACGCAAGACGCTGTTGAAGATTGGAAAGATAATAAAGTTGATTTATTTAGTCCTACTTTTTCTGCCTGGTTAAATGACGGAGCTGGTAATTTTAAAGGTAGTAATAAATACGCTTTAGATAATTTGTTTAAACCTGCCATCATGGATTTAGTAGAGTCAGGAGATATTTCAACCGCTATACAAAAAACAGGCGAACTTAAAGCTTGGATTGTTAACAAAGATACAGGAGCTAAATTTATAAACGCAGAACTTCAAAATGATTTAGATAACTTTGAAGTTACAATTCTTAATCAATCTACTTACTTTCAAAAGAAAGCCACGGAAGCGTATAACACGCAAAAGGATAATATAACAAAACCTTTTATAGCTGAGTTTCAAAGAAACTTAAACGATGGTGTTACTATTACTGATTCGTTACTTAAAGATTGGTCTAATAGATTAAGAGAGGAAGGTCTAAGAGGAAGCGTTAACTCTTTTGATATTGAAGAAACTATTCAATCTATGCGTGAGTTATCTAATAAAACTTATAACAGTGCGAATAATGATGTTGAAACAGACACAGAAATGTGGAGTATGTTACAAGCAGATTTAGATTTAGGATTAGATATTCAAGCGGACTTAAATGATGCTTCTGAACAAGGTTTAATAGATCAAGAAGATTTTAAAACATTACAAAAATTAAACGGAGATAGCGATAGGTTTCAAAAAGAGATAATGGGACTAGCTTCTGTTAAGCAGTACACACAACTATTTGAGAATCAATATAAAGACACTACTTTAAAAAGTGAAATCACAGGACTAGTAGCTGCTTCCACAAACGCTATTAAGGACATAACAGAATATGACGCTCACCCTAACGCTTTACAAAGTTTAAAGATTAAAGGAATTAGAGGATGGAGAAGTGAGTTGAAAAGATATAGGGACGGTATTGTACAGTCAAATCCTGACATAACTCCGCAGCAACTTGATGAAAGAATAAACAGCGAGATCGAAACTTTATATACTGTGTATAACGAAAAATATACAGAGATTATGAAAGCTGAGCTAAGGACAGGAATGTATATACTAGATAGTAAAAGTGAAGACATTACTTTAAGCAGTATTGAAAACACTATTAAAGCTATTGAGGATGAAGACCCTACCCTACTAGATAAAAAAGTAATAGCTTTGTTTGAAAAATTAGATATTCCCGAAGGCAATTTAGATGCACAACTTAGGTTTCTAAAAACATACAGAGATAAAATAAAGTAATGGCTAAATCAATTAAAGAACTATTAGAAGATCAACGAGCTTTTGAACAACAAAAAGAAGCACCATCTTTAGCTGATTCAGCTTCTACTAGAGCACCTAGTGAACTCTCTACAGCAGGTCCTTTAATAGAGCAAGATGATGATGATAAACTTGAACGATTGTTTAAATCTGTAGGAATAGAAGTAGGGGGAGGAATTACTTTAGGAGGAGCTACTGCACCTTTACTTGGTGGTGGTCCTGTGGGTATAGGAAGCTATATAGCTTTTAACGCTTTAGGTAATTTAGGTTTTAACGCGTGGGCACAAGATGTTCGTGATCCAGAAGCAGAATACTCTAAGGAAGAAGGTATAGCTACTACTTTAGTGGGTACTTTAGGACCATTTGCTACTATAAAAAAGGGAGCACAACTAGGCAAAATAGGCAAGAGGGTTTTAGGGACAGCGGAAGGGGCTGCGTTAGGTGCTTCAGAAGAAGCTATAAGGCAAGGGCTGGAACTTCAAAGCGGAAAAATAAAGTTTGAAGAGTTAAGCCCAACTCAAATAGGTTGGGCTGGCGGTTTCGGGGCAGGTTTTGGAACAGTTGCAACCGCTTACAGTGATGTTAATTTTAATAAGCTTGGAGCATCTAACAAGACACTAAATGAAATAAAGAGGGGGGCAGAGTTAAACGCCGTTAATAGACTTAACACCATTGATAGAACTTTAAAAGACCCTCAAGTAACAGGAGAGTTAAGAACTTTATTGTTAAAAGAAAAAGACGAATTAAAAACATCCATTGAATCAATTAAATTAGATGACCGTGAGTACTTGCAGGGTTTAAGAGAAAAAGCTTTAGAGGAACAAAAAGAAATAGAGCAAGCTATTGCCGAGCGTTTAAGAACTTCAGAAGGAACACAGACAGGTGAAGGTACTGTACTTAGACCTAAAGAAGAAACAGGTGAACCTGCTGAAGCACCTCAAGCTGTAGTAGAAGAAGACAATCCTGTTAAACAAAGTCCCCAACAAAAGAAAATATCCGACCCTAATTCTAAAGCTTATGTAAGGTACGAACCAAGAGAAGACGGAGTTGCGATAACTTTTATAGAAGGTGACGAAACAGTTAAAAGGTCTGCTCAAAAAACCTTAAAGTACTTATTAGCTGCACACCCAAGCGTATACACTGACACCACTTCTAAAGGTGGAATGAGCGTTCCTTTTCTTCAAATGCTTCAAAAAATGGAAGCTCGTGGACAAATTAAATTACAAAAAATGGATGGGGAAAACGGAGTCCCTTTAATGACTTCAAGAATAAACAAGGCATTTTCAATAACAAAAGAGAACGGTAAATATCTTCAACCAAAGGACTTAAAACTTAGAGACGGCACTAAAATGCAGACACAGTTTGCATATAAAATCACAGAAGTTAGCAAGAAACTTGAAGCTAAACCTTCTGAAGCACCTACCACTCAAAAGGCTGTGCCGTTATCTACTCAGCAACCTACGAAGCTGACAACAGAGCAAAAGATGGAAGCCATTGAAAGGATGGGAATGAGCGATGATGACCTGTCTATGTTCTTAGAAGGAAAGAGTGAACTCATACCGATTAATCTAGCGGCTTTTACTGGCGAAGATGGGATACAAAAATCAATGGCTGCTGTCTTAGAACAACTGTCAGATAAAATTAAAAGCGGTAGAATAAAGACAGATAAAGAATCTTTAATAAAACAAGCTGCTGCGTTACGTAAAAAATTAGACCCTAGCTTAGATGAATCAGCATATGTAACACAAATAGCTGGAGAATCTGAAGACCTTATTTATAAAACAGTTTTAGCTGATAGCATGACTTTTTCAGCTTTCTCTAATTGGAATAAAAAGTTTGACGCTAATGTAGATTTAAATGATCCAAAAGTAGTTAATGATTTATTAGGTGATTTAGATAGATTACAAGTGTTTGCTGAGTCTTCTTCTACTATAGGCAGCTCAGCTGGTAAGTTGTTGCAAAGCAGAAAATTATTCAAAGAAGACATTGCAGCAAACATAAACACCCTTGAAAGAAAAGCAGATAAATTAGAAAAAGGTTTAGCAGAAGACTTAATAAAATATTCCAAAGATTTAAAACCTGGGCAACTGAAAGAGCAATTAGAAAAGCTGGGAGGATTAAAAGCTATGAAAGGGTTTTTATCTGAGTTAAGGCTTATAAAAGACCCTGCTAAATTAGGTAGGTTACTTGAAATAAGTAAAAGATCAACAGGAGAAAAGTTTGGTAGAGCAGCTAAAGAGTTAGTTTATGATAGTGTTTTAAGTGCTCCTCCTACTCAAGCAGCTGCTGCGAGTGGTAATGCTATGATGTCTTTGTATTCTTTATTTAATCAAGGAGTAGGTGGACTAGCTACAGGAGACTTAAAACAAACTAGAATGGCTTTAAGGACAAGTAAATATTTATTACACGGTATTCAAGATGCATGGGACTCTGCTGTACTAGCATCTAAACACTCCCAAGGTTCTATATCCCTCAATACTCATTATGAAAAAATAGGGGAAAAGGCTTTTGCAATGGAAGCTACAGGTCTAAAAGGACCGATAGGGGAGACAGTAGAGAATGTAGGAGAGATGCTTAATTTTGGTCCTAAAGGTTTAGTTTTTCAAGATGAATTTTATAGACATTTGTTTGGAAAAGCACAAGCACGTGCAATGTTAGCTGAAGAGTATAAGCAACTAGTTAAAAAAGGGGAAGCTCCTGTAGAAGGTATCAACGACTTTATGAACGCTAAGATGTCTAGGTATTTTGTAGATGGAAAGAGATATAAGACCAAAAGAGATGTAGAATTAGAAGCTGTAACTAAAGCTAGAGAACAGGATTTAGAACCAAAAGAAGCTAAAGAGTTCATGGCTCAATATGTTAAGGATAATTGGAATAATAAATTATCAAGCGAGTTAGAGTATGTAAAAGATTTCGGAGATAAAATAACATTTCAAAGAGATTTAAGTTCTGAATATGGAGTTTTAGAGGCAGGTGCTACAAAATTAGGCGAACTAAGACAAAAAAGTTCAGTGCTTGAATTAATACAGCTTTTCTTAAAAACTCCTACAAATATGTTCATGGAGTTAGGAGGGACAACTTCTAGTTTAGCTCTCTTACCAGGTGTTAATAAAGTTACATTTAAAAGAACAATAGATGAACTACAAAGCGAAAACCCCTCAATAAGAGCACAAGCTAGAGGAAGGCAGATAGTAGGAGCAGGTCTTTGGGCATCAGCTTTATATCTAGCCGATCAACAACTATTCACAGGTCAAGGACCACAAGATTATAAAGAACTGCAAAATAAGAAGGATACAGGATGGCAACCTAATGCTTTAAATATTTCTGCTACTAAAAGATTTTGGGACACAGGTATAAGTAACGGTGACCAACTTGGGGATAAATACATGCCAATGGCTAGGTTAGGTGCTATAGCGGATGTGTATGGAGTTGCTGCTACCGCCCTTAGAGCACATGAAGATAACTCAATGCCTGATGATTGGTTAGGCCAACTAACAAGTACAGCACAACTAGCTTTATCAGCTTTAATAAGTGATAAGACTTATTTAAAAAACATCAGTGAATTTAACGATGGTATTTTTAAAGGTAAATGGGAAGAAGGAGGCAAGAGCGGTATTAATACTATTATGTCATCTATAAACAGATTGGCAGTTCCCTCCCTTGTTAGGGGATCAGCAGCTTTAAATGATCCTTACTTGAGGGAAATAAACGGTCCGATGGATCAATTAAAAATGGCTTTAGGCAGTACTCGTAGAGAACTATCTCCTAAGAGAGATGTTTTAGGTATACCTAAACCTTCCTCTCCTTATAATTCAATTGGTAACGCTATAAACTATTTAAGTCCTTTAAGAGTAAGTGAATTAAAAACTGAAAAAGCCACAAAAAAAGATGTAAAAGAAGGTAGGGCTTTAAAGGTAGGAGATAAAATGTTTACTAAACAAGATGAGGCAAAGCGTATTATAGCTGAACTAAATGGTCGTTTTAGTTTTAGTAGACCTACAGACGGTGTTCCTGGTTTAGATTTAAGAAAACTTAAAGTCAGTAAAGATTATGGGTTTGGTTTAGAGCAAAATTTATATGATAGATGGCAGCAAATTTATTCAGAACTAAAACCTGAAGATGCAATAATAAAATTATATAACCACCCGAAGATACAAAGACTAGGTAATGTGCCTAAAGGTTCTCCAATAAAAGACCTCAGAAAGCTTTCAATAGAATCAGAACTAGGTAAAATAAGAAAGACAGCTTTAGGAAAACTAATAAAAGAGACACCCTTATTGAAAGAACAATATAAGTTAATAAATAAAATTCAAAAAGAAACATCAATAGAAGGTAAGGATGCACCTAGAAAAGTTATGTCACCTGCTTTAGAGGTGCTCACTGACTAAGTGCTTGAACTTTTACAACAAACAAATTAATAATAGATTACCATGCCTAATACATACGTAGACTACACTGGGGATAATACTACTACCTCCTTTGCTTTTCCTTTTCCTTATCTCGATGACACACACGTTGTAGTACAACTTGATACAGTGGCTTTAGCTGGTGGTAAATTTGTAGATCAAACAGTTACTACTCACTACACAATCCAAACTTCTCCTTCTGCTGCTATAATATTTGTTACTGCTCCAGCAACTGGAGACAGGATAAGGATCAAAAGAGATAGTGCTTCTGATACTGCTCTTGTAGACTTTGAGAATGGAAGTGTACTTACTGAGGTAGAACTAGATCGTGCTTACCTTCACAACCTTTATCTTAGTGAAGAGATTGAAGAGGGTAGCGGTAAGAACACGATGACCAAAGATGCTGTTGATGGACACTACGATGCCGATTTAGCCAAGATTAAAAACCTAGCTGATCCTACAAACCCACAAGATGCAGTAACTAAGAACTACGCAGATACTACTTTTGTTGATGTAGCTGGTGACTCGATGACTGGTAACTTGGACATGGGTTCTAATAAAGTTACTTCCTCTGCTGTTCCTGGTACTGGTAATGATCTTACTAATAAGACTTATGTAGACGAGCAAGACGCACTACAAGTTACTAAGGCAGGTGATTCAATGAGTGGTGCTTTAACACTTCCAGCCACTGATCCTACTAACGGAAATCACGCTGCTAGGAAAAGTTATGTAGACTCTCAAATAGCTGCTACTTTAGCAACAGGCACAGCAGGTGGTCCTATCGATACCGTTAACATCGCTGATGCTGCTATCACTACAGACAAGATCGATGATGACGCTATAACTGCTGACAAGCTTGCTAACACTGCTGTAACTCCAGGCTCTTACACTGCCACCGATCTTACAGTAGACGCACAAGGAAGGATTACAGCTGCTGCTAGTGGTAGTGCTTCTCCTACAGCTGCTCAAGTTAAGACTCTTTACGAGAGCAACGCTAATACTAATGAGTATGATGACGCTGAACAAACTAAGCTTGCAGGTATTGCAGCTGGTGCTCAAGTCAATCCTACTAACACAGACGGTCTTACACAAGGTTCTACTAATCTTTACAACCAAACTCATACAGGTGATGTTACAGGTTCTACTACACTTACGATAGCTGATAACGCTGTCACAGCTGCTAAGATAAGCGATACAGATTCAGTTTTTAGTGTTAACGATAGTACTAATGTGATTGGAGTTGGTGGCACTGTTTCTATTTCTAAAAATGCGAGCGGTGTAATTGATTCTATAACTATATCTAACACTACAGCAGCAGGTGCTAATCAAATAAAATTTAGTTCTCCCAGTAATAGTGTTGACTCAGCTTTTATTCAATTTCAACCAGCATCTAATCAAATGGGTTTTACTATTAGTGACGGTTCGAGTGGTTTTCAATCTCTGGCTTTTAATTCTTCTGGTAACCTTTCAGTTCCTGGCTCTGTTACTGCTAACGGTGTAGTTTTAACTTCAGATCAGACTCTTAAACAAGATATTAATACTTTAAACGAAGCTGAAGGAAGAGTTGCAGTAAGATTAAAAAGTTTAATTAGAAAGTTTAGGTTTATAAAAGAAGTACAAAACGATACCTCTAAAATTCATGTAGGTGTAAATGCACAAGAAGTACAAACAGCTTTTACTGATGAAGGTTTAGACAGTAACGATTATGCTGTAATTGAAACATCTGGTCCTAAGTTAGGAGTTAGATACAACGAGTTATTCGCTTTCATAATCTCAGCTCTTTAAACAATGACTGAATCAGTATCACATTTTCTCGACACTGCTCTAGCTGTTATCCTAGGTGCTATCGGATGGGTTATAAAGAAACTATCAGATCGCTTAGACACAGACGAGAAACGATTAACAAAGATTGAAGTAGAGTTAGCTACGCAACGAGAACGAGATACTGCTGTTGAGAACCGTATGAGTGGTCTTGAAACAACGGTTAAAGAGATTAACGGTAAACTAGATAGAATGATGGAGATATTAATTAAACGATGAAAAAAGGATTATACGCAAACATTAACAGAAGAAGAAAGCTAGGCATTAGTCGTAGCAAGAAGAAGTCTACTATATCACCTAAGTCCTACGCAAATATGAAGCGTGGGTTTAAAAGTAATGAAGCGTAAGTTAAGTATAAAGAAGCCTAAAGGTAAGCGTTTTGTTAAAATAGTTAAAAACCCTAAGACAGGCAGAAAGAATCGCATAGGTTACGGTCAAGCAGGTAAAGCTAAAGATGGAGGCGATAGAATAAGACCTGGTACTGCAAAAGCAAACGCATACTGTAATAGGTCTAATAATATCGAAGGAGATTGGAGGAGTAATCCTAACAGCCCTAATAATTTGAGCCGTGATAAATGGAAGTGTAAAGGGAATAAATCAGTAGCTTAACAATATGAAGACTTTTGAAGAACTAGGTAAATTACAAGGTTATGTAGCAGATACCTACAAATCAGCTATCGATCAGATGCACGAGACTGGTGAGTACAAT
>Ga0075466_1000457_pt1 | contig 15037 bp, 23 predicted proteins | sample DEB08_DNA_16_FD_71486 | JGI IMG/M metagenome (GOLD analysis project Ga0075466, IMG submission 71486) | Aqueous microbial communities from the Delaware River and Bay under freshwater to marine salinity gradient to study organic matter... | ecosystem: Environmental > Aquatic > Marine > Coastal ... | reverse complement strand
CAGCAGGATCTCAACCGCGCCATGGGGCTAACGCAGCAGCAGATCGCTTCTGAGCAGGCATTGGCGGGTCAGGCTGCCGGAGGCTTGACTCAACTTGGCCAAGTCGGAACCCTGCAAGATCAGCTTGCACTCGACGCTCAGTTTGAAGAGTTTCTCCGCAAGGCCGACTACCCCATGCGGGCGTTTGGCGTCTTGCCTGCGGCTGCGGGCACTATTCCGGGTGGCCTTGGCACGGCAACGCAAACCTCTCGCCCTGGCTTTGGCAGCTACTTGTCTAGCGGTGCCAGCCTTGCGGGGGCTTTGCTCGGTTCAGACGTTCGCCTCAAGTCAAACATTGAGAGCACGGGCAATCACAAAGGCGTTAACTACTATCGCTGGACGTGGAATGACGAGGCCAAGCGCATTGGCGTGGACAGCCACCCAACATCTGGCGTCATGGCGCACGAACTTGCGAACACTCATCCGCACTTGGTTGTTGCTGGCCAAGATGGTTACTTGCGAGTTAACTACGACGGCCTGCACCGTGAGCAGATGGAGTCAGCGTAATGGCACTTAGTATAGCAGACTTTATGGACGCAATGGGCAAGAGCGAGTCCAGCAACAATTACTCTGCGCAGCGGCAAAACAACGACAAAAGAAAAAGGCGATTTGTAGGAAAGTACCAATTTGGCAAGGACCGCCTTGCGGACTACAAAAGAGCCAACAAAGAACAGTTCACGATGGAAGAGTTCATTGGCGATCCTGAATTGCAGGAGCGCGTTATGGAGTGGCAAGTAAGAGACATTGATAGGGCTATCGACGAGCTGGGTGAAAAGGCTGAGGGTTTTGATCGCGATGGCCTAAGGGCTGTTGCACATCTTGGCGGTGTAAACGGAATGCGTAGTTATGTTAAAACGCGCGGCGGATACAATCCTCAAGACGAAGAGAAAACATCTCTAAGCAACTACTACAATAAATTCAAAACAATCTCGCGTCAGATCGAAGATCCCGCTGCCCCTGATCAGTCCCCCATGCCTATGCCAAGGCCGGGAGATGTGCCAACTGGCCTGCTCAACATATCAGAAGCGCCTATCGCAGATCCTGCGTTGCAGGTCGAGGACCTGACAGGAATGCTGGCCATGGCAGGCGCAGAGCCTGCTGCCGCGCCGCCGCCAGCAATGTCACCAGCGGGTAGCCCCGCGATGGCCATTTTGGGCGGTGGCGTCGCGCCTGAGGGCACCTCTTTGGCCGAATTAGGCGCGCCTAAAGTGCGCATTACCAAGGCTCGCACCGCAGCCCCAATGCCAACGCAAATGCCAATGCCAGATCAGGCGTCTTTGGCAGAACGAATGATGTTAGCGCTGAGCGGCCGTCAGTCGCCGCTTCAGCAGGCGCGGGCAGGAATGCTGCTTCGCGATCTGCAAGCGCGCAAACGATAGGAGATTTTGAAATGCCTGCACCTGTTATACCTGCTGCTATCGCTGGGATTCTTCGTATTTTGGCTCTTGGCGGGAAGCAAGTTGCGAAAAATGTCCCGCGCGGTGGCCGTGTTGGCCAGACCTCCACTATGCCTCGCGACCCCAGACTGCTTGGGGGAGGAATGCGCACTGTGGGCGAGGGCACAACGGGGACAGGCCCAGCATATCAACCTGCCACTGTGCGTACAAACGCGCCACCTCCCGGCGTCGGGCGTCAAGTCGCACCAAGCCCGTTCCGGGTCGGTATGTTGGGTGGGCCAGAAGTTGCGTTTGAAGACCAGCCCGCAGAGCCAGCCGTAGCGGCAGGCAACGACAGGCTGCCACCGATTACAAAGACTAAAAACGTCGAGCCGGTGCCATACCCAGACTCGGTGCCGCTAGTAAGCCCGGAAGCTGCGCCTGCGCAGCCTGCGGCCCCAGCAAGGGTGATCGTGCCACAGACGCGCGACGAGCAGCTTGAGGCATACGAAAACTTTGGGAAGAACATCCCCGGCACAATCGACATTGGCGCGCAGTCGTTTAAGATTGCAGGACCAAGCGACATTGGCCAGAGAGCTACAGTTCCTATTCCGGGGGCAGGCGCGGAGCAGATGCGCCCTGCGGCTGCTGGCGCTCAGCTTGCCGCGCCAGGCTCTGCGAACATAGCGAGTGAAGTAACTCGACGCCTCGGACTTACGCCTAATGATGGCGCGTCTGGTGGCCCTGTGCCCAAGGCGCTGATGAGCGTAGCTGCACCTGCTGCCGCAGCTCCCGCACAAGATGGCGATAGCTTTTTCTCAAACCTGTTCAAGGGCGGTATTCTTGACAGCGAAAGCCCGCTAAGCCGCCAGCAGCGGGTTATGCTCGGCGTTGCTGCTCTAAAGGACGCAGGCAACGCTCTTGAGGGTAAGGCCACTAACTTCTTTGGCGAGACGCAGAAATCAATCACTGAGGCGTCTCAGCCAAACTACGGCACGCCGTCTAACCAGCGTATGGCAATTCAGAACTATGTCAAAAACATGCGGCAGGCGATGATGCAAGCGCCGGGCAGCACCCGCCAGCAATCGCTGATTAACGCAGCAAGAGCTTATGAGCAGTACATCCCGCCGCAAACTCTTTTGCCATTGCAGGCTAACTTCCAAGAAGTGTTGCAGGGCACCGTTCAGCCAAAACGCGTTGGCGAAACGCCTAATGGCGATCAAGAATATGTGCCGCTTAATTTTGAAGATAACAAAAACGCAATAGCTGCAAGTTTTGGGTCTGGGGAAGCCCAATACGCGACAATTGAAGACTTGAACACATCTTTTGAAACTATAACGGACAACATGGGCTTTGACGGGGGCAAAGAATACATCTTACAGAACCAAACGCGGCAAGCATTGCTTCGCGATGAGACAGCTAAGTTAGACAAAATAGTTTACGATTCAACGCGCCAACTGAACAACTTGGTTGATGTCTATAAAAAAGCTGACGAAGATTATTCTACGGGGGGCTATGCTCAAGCGTTGGGATGGATTGGCTTTACTTCAGCTGGGGAACTAGTAAAAAATATGAATACAATCAAAGCAAACATTGGCTTTCAGCAACTTATGGAGCTTAAAGAAGCGAAAACAAGTTTGGGGCAGGTTGCAATCATTGAGCTTATAGCTCTTCAAAACTCAATTAAGGCCCTAGACTCCAGTATGAGCGAAGAGGCGGTCAAGAAAAACATTAAAGACGTCATCAGGCACTACTACCGCTCAATCGACAGAATTATGAGCGGCAAGCCTGAGGAGTCCCCCGCTGCAAGGCGTCAGCGTGAGTCTTTGATTAAGGGGATAGAATTCAATCCGGAACAGTTTGACAAGGCTCTAGCACTAATGGGGGGAGAAGAGGCGGAAGAAAATGTAGTCAGAACCATGACTGAAGACCAATTAAATCAGCCCGACGCGCAACCTCAGACGCCAGGAACATGACTCATGAGCGGTTTAATCAAGATTGAATTCAAGACAGATCAAGGCGACGACGTCGAATTCTTCCCGGAGGGCACGTCTAACGCCGAGATGCGGGAAAGAATCGCAGAGATTAAGGCTGCTAAAAGCCAAAAATCTGTCGTTGAAGATGTAGCAACACAAGTTGGCGTCGGTGCTGCTGAGGGCGTTACTGGCTTGGCCGACGCCGCAGTGGAGGCGAGTGATTTAATTATGCAGCTGCAGTCTCCAATGCTCAACCCCGGCTTAGTGCAGAACGCTGCCGCAAGCGTATTGGACTTTGTAGGCGCAAACGAAACGGCAGAACAAATCCGCCAAACGGTGACACCTAGAGAGTACATAAAGCCCGGCCAAGCAGCGCTTGACGCTGTAGGTTTGGACCCAGAAATGATCCAGCCAACCACTACCTTAGGCAGCGGCGCTAGGACTGTTGGCAACTTTCTCCCAGGCGTAGCCTCTGGCCCAGGCGGCTTGGTGCGCAGATTTGCTTCTCAGGTGGCTGCACCAGCAGCAGGTACGGAGACAGTCGGAGGCTTATCTGGAGCATTGGGCTTAAACGAAGATGTAGGCCGGGCAGTCGGTGCGATAGTTACGCCAATGGGTCTTTCGGCTGCGGGCCGGACAATTTTCGACAGACCATTGCCTGTAAGCAGCCAAAGAGAAGAGCTTGCGCGGGTGCTGAGCATGGAGGGCGTAGAGGTTCCTCGCGAGGTAGTCGCGGGGGCAGAAAAGGTGCGCCGCGCCGCAGGTACAGAAAAAGTCTCGCCAGAAGCCCGTAAACAGTTTTCTGCGGCTGTAGCGAAGCAGTCCGGCGCCACCCCTGATGAAGTCGAAAATATCAGAAATGCTGGTCTGACCAATGAAGTGATGGACCGCATAGAAACTCGCATCGCCAAGCCATTCAACGAGATAAGAAGCGTCGCAGTATCGCCCAATGACTTGAGTCAGGGGAAACTTTTAGACGCGGCAAGCATAGTTTCGCAAAACATTCGAGCCAGTGGCATGTCTGGCACTCAGAAATCTATCCTGAACTCAATTGAGGACGCTAGAGCTGCGGTCTTGTCTCCTGCTGCCGGGTCATCCCCAGCAATGATCCTGCGGGACATAAGCAGGGAGTTGTCAGAGCTTGACGTGCCGAGGGCAAACCAAAGCGCTTATGAGGCGAAGCGCCTAGCGTTAAGCGCCATCACTGAGACGCTGGCAAGTGCTGCCAGAAGCGCTGGGCGCGCGGATCTGGCCGACGACTATGTCGAGAGCATGAGAAAATACAATTCATTCGTAAGGATGAAGAAAGCTAGAAGCCCAGAGGATTTTGTCGATCCAAACGCTCTGGCAGACGCGCCGCGAGCAGATTCGCCAGAGGGCTTACTGCAAACGGCTGGGAAAACGATTCTGCGGGATATCCCAGAGCAAGACCGCAGTTTGCGCGCTAGGTTCTTTACTAGAGAGGGAGCGCCTACATACGCCTCTGCCGGGACCGCAGCCGCGACGATAGGCGGAGGCTTGCCTGCGGCAATGTTGGCACTCGCTGGGGCTACAGTCCCTGGCCAGCTCAAGAAAGCGTTTTACAGATCTGACATGGGGCAAAGGGCGCTGACGACTGGAGCGCCCGCACTGCGCGGGCCTAGAGTGGATGTACCGTCAGCAACGCTGCGAGGCTTGCTGTCTCAGGCAGGCGTCCAGTAGGCCGCTAGTTCGCCTCGTCCTCTTCGACATCGTAATCATCGCTAGTCAGCTCAACCACTTCCTGGCTGACTAGCGCAGCGGCCTGAGCGTGCAGATCCTCAACGCTCATCGTAACGTCCACCTGCTTCTTATCGCCATACGTGCTGGGGCTGTATTTGGCGGCGATCCACTTGTCTGTATCAACCTGCAAGCGCGCCACGTTAACGCTCTCTGGCGTAGCGTCCTGAGCCGTATCAATGGCGCGACTAGCGTAGAAGTGCGCTGCCGCTTCCTTGGTTTGCTCGTAGCGCTCTTTGCGGGTCGGGTCAGCAGCCAGCCACTTGTACCAAGCGCGGTTGCCTATCTGTAAATCTCGAATAATTGATCGGACGGTATGACCGGCGGTGATGCGCTCAAAAAGCTCTTCCTCGCCAATGCCGTCAAGAAACTTGACCTGATCTCTGGTGATCTTACCCATCTTCAGTCCGCACCTTTGGTGGCCTGCCCCGGCGCTTGGGCATAGCGTCAGCGCTGCTGGCTAGGGCATCAATGACGTCAGCCGCTTCTTCGCAGAGCTTGATGACCGCCACGGGGTTTTTGATCTGGTAGCTGCGGCGCAGCCGGTGAACTAGGTCAGGGTAATCAGTCATATATCCTCTTTAAAAAGTGCCGGGCGCGGCATCGTTGCTTGGTATCCTGCCCGCCCGGCGTGACTCGCTGGGGGCGAGATTTAGAACCCGAACTCATCCGGGCTAGCCACGCTGGAAGCGGACGCAGCACTATCTGGCTGTGAGACAGGCGCTTCCGGCGGGGTTTCAGAGACATCTGGGCGATCAATCCACTTGCCGATCACAAACTCCAGATTGTACGACGTGCCCTTACCAACCGAAATCGGCGTGGACGCAGTAATCTTTACCATTGGCACTTTGCCAGCAGCAAACTCAGGCGCTTTCTCAGCCTCGTTGTAGAGGCGTTCAATGAAGCTTGTCTGGCCGTAGGAGTTGCCAGAGAACGTGCCGTGACGCCCACCGGAAACCCAGCAGTCCAGCTCAAAGCCGCGCTTGTAGTTATCGCCAGGCGCAACCGTTTCGGTATTGCCGGGCCATGCCTGCCAGTCGCGGAAACCAGTGTCGATGGCGAGCCAGCCAAGCTGGATTTTGGCAACGTCGAATGCGATGACCGGGTCAGGCAGGTCTTCCTGACCTGCGTCGCTGACGTAAGTCCAGCGGTTCTGGGGCATGTTGACCCGCAGATAGCTACCGCCGCCGCCGTTACCTGATGAGAATGAAATTGGCATGTTTGTCTCCTAGACTATGGTTGCCGATTGAAGCGGAACCCCCACGACGGCAGAGCAAGAACGGTCACGCCGTCCTCATACCCCGTCGGGTAAATCCCGCTGGATTGTGCGCTGGCGATCTGCGCCAGCGCGTCATCGACTGCGGCGTCCGCTTCTGCGCGGGCGTTCGAGTCGAGTTCGTAAACCGCCGTAATAAACGGCGGCTCTTTCTCAACCGCAATAAAGATAAAGCGGAAGACATGCAGACCCGCCAGCGCCATAACGCGGCGGTAGAATGCTTCCTGAATGTGGTAGCCAAACCGCATAGCTGACTTGGCAAACTCTTCAGGCGAGGCTGATATGGTCGTCTTGAGATCGACGACGCAGCCAATGTCCCTGCGCCATGCGTCAGGGCGGCAGCGCAGATCCAGGCCAACGCTGGGATCGTAAGCGAAGATAGACGCCTCGATCACTGGCTTGCCCGAAAGCAACTTGGACGCCTCGCGATGTGCCTTAACGCTATCGGCGATGCCCATGGCCTGATCATAGTCGGCAGCAGTTAGCAGCAGCGCCCCAGCGCTCTGAGCTTCCTCATGGGCTTCTTTCCACGCATTGCCGCGTCGCGTTTCTGGGCCACGGCGCACTAGGTCTGCCTCTGGCTCTAGAGCCAAGGCGTGAGCTGCCGTGCCCATGTCAAACGCGGTGCTGCTTTTGCGCTGACCAAACTTCCAACGCGCCAGACCGTTAATGCTGACGGTCTTGACCGCGCTAGACGATATGGACGGCAGAGCGTGATAGTCCTCGTTGGACATGTTGAGATCGATGGTCATGTTCTCCCCCTCCCATACAGGGCGATCAGTAGCGCTTCAGCGCGATGCTCATCTTTCTTGCGCTTAAGATCTGACGCCAGCGTCGGGAACCACTGCTGCGCCATCCGGCGAGCCGCATCCTTATCCCGTGGCAGGTTCATGGCCCGCTTCCATGTGTTGGGCGTCACTAGGCTGTAGGGCGTCCTGCTAAGAGCGACAGTTGTCTCAATCTGAGCAACGCCGCGTGAAAAGTTCCAGACCGACGTGACGCCCTGCTTGGGCATTGGCCCCACTTTCTCGATGTAGACGTGATCCAGGCGCTCGACGCTGGTCAGGATGTCCATCAATGCAATGACGTCCACCCCGCCCTTGTCGTATACCGGCAGATCGTTGACCTCTTGGAAGTTGTCGTCAACGAATGCGACGGCGCCAGTCTTATAGCCCGGATCAATGCCGCAGATCATCAGGTGGCGACCTCCAAAAGGCGGCGGATAAAGTCGCTGATGGTCAGCCCCGCACGCTCAGCCGCAGCGCGGATGCGCTCCAGATCATCCGGCGTGACGTTGACTGTTACTCTCTGGTCTCGATTTTGCATGTTTACCTCCCTAGACTACATGCAGCGCACATGCAAGGGCTAATCTAGCCCTCGATTGACGCCATTTTGTTGAGAATGCGGTCGCGCGCGTACTGCGGGTCTACGCCAGCCAGCAGGCATATCTCAGAAAACGCTGAGGTTCTGATATAGGCCCTGTCCTGCCGCCACTGCACGCTGTTACGTTTAGAGCCAGGCTCATCTGTTGGCTTGTCCCGCAGGGCGTCGCGAACGGCTGACTCCAATACGCTGGCCCAGAGCATACGCTCTGGCAATGATTGAGCGCTCATTCCTCGTCCTCCGCTTGCAGGATCGCACGACCAATCATTTCTGGTATTTGGGGAACTACGGCGTTTCCGAGGGCTTTAAGTCTGTCCACCCTGAGGGGAACCCCATTAGCCACTCGACCCACGTCGGGTTCAAGCTCCCAATTTGCGATTGGCCGGTCGGCGATAGTCCCCAATTTACCGCAGTGACCAGATTGACCTGAATTTTCTGTCCGTCCCTGTATGCAGTTGGTGTCATCTCGCCTTTGATCTCTAGGCCCGAAAGATTTGAGGGGCCACCGCTCGTCGATTTCGGCGTCGGCCACATCGCTGCGTGAGGCGATGGTCCAGACGCGATCTCTGCGGTGCGGGGCACCGACGGCGCAAGCTGGAATAACAAACGTCCGGCAGGCGTAGCCTTGTCTTTCCAAGTCAGATAGCACGTCGTCGAGGCCCATGCTGATGTGCCCAGCAACGTTCTCTCCAATGACCCAAGCGGGCCGCAACTCGTCCACGAGCCGACTAAATTCCGGCCAGAGGTGGCGGTCATCTTCTTGGCCTCGGCGCTGCCCGGCTTGAGAGAATGGCTGGCATGGGTATCCGCCGCAAATAACGTCAATTGATCCGTCAACGTCCTCTCCTTTCAGTTCGCGCACATCAGGAAAACACGGCACGTCAGGCCAGTGCTTTGCCAGAACTTGGCGCGGGAAATCTTCGTATTCACAGAATGCGGCAGTCTCAAAGCCACCGGTTCGCTCAAGCCCAAGGCTGAAGCCGCCTATCCCGCTGAACAAATCCAAAACGCGCAGCTTCCTCATTCCTCGTCCTCCGCCATTGCGTCATCCAGCAGGGCCGTCGCTAAAAACTCGTTGATGGTCATACCCTCAGGCACGTTCCGCGCCAGCCAAGTGATTTTCTCGTCCGTCAGATGTTGCAACAGAGACCCTGTTTTTAGGCCGCAACGGCGCAAGTAAGTGCTGGCTGTTGACTGGTGGAGGCTCTCGCCGTTTGCGCGCTTGGCGTTGCGGTCCACGTCTGTCCGGCGCTTTCGTCCGTTGTTTTCCCATGGGTTAATCATGTTTTCCTCCCTCAAAATGGTATTTCATCTTCGATAATGCCAACGGGCGTCTTCTTGCCATCGCGCACCTCGACGACCTTGGCATCAGGAAACGTTTTGAACGCATCTTTCAAGATCGTCTCCTCCCACGCATGGGCCAGCAACCGGGCTGCGTTGTCATATGTGTAGACAACCCAGTCATGCTGCTGCCGCAGCTTTGCGGCGTCGTGAGCGTAGCAGGTAAACGCGCAGATGTTCCCGTCGCCCAGCTCAACCGCATAAGCGGTGTCCGGCAGCGGCCTATGGCCAGCGGCAAGCGCCTCTTTCTCTAGCGTTTCCCACGCCCGCACCAACTGCGGCGCAATCTTCGCCACCTTGTGGACATCATGCGCGCTAACCGCGTCGCGCAGCGCCTCATATGCCGACTCAAACCGCCCGGCCATTTCAGTGCTAACGCACCCAGGCAGGCGGTCTCCCCACTTGGCCGTGTACTCAGCAGCGACACGATCGAGGGGCTCAAGTTGGCCCCACACCGCCGCCGGTATCGGCGGTTGCAGGTCGTACTTGATCGGCATCAGGCTCTGCGCTCGCCTGCCTATCCTCTGTTTTGCTTTCTTCTGCTTTCCAATTTTCAGCGGCATCTATGCTCTCCCGTAGCTCTCCGACTGTAACGCCCCAAACCGGGCGCCTGATTTTTGTACCCATCATCTCCCTAAACTCGCGCCCGCGCTCCATAAACTCAACGGACGCCATGTAGCCCAGCACGTAACACTGCAACAACGCAGGCGTCGTCATGCAAAACGCGAGCATTTCCACACGCCCCGCCGCCGACCACGACAGGTTGGACATGTAGACAGGGTTCTGCGGATGCGGCGGCAGGTTATGGGCGTACATAACCTGCGTCTTAACCTCGACCGTCAGACCGCCAGGCCCGGTCAGGTCATAATGTTCGCCGTATGCTTTCTGCCCGCCGATCTCGCGCGCCACAGTAATCTCGCCCACAGTCCCTGCGGCCAGACCGGCGCGCCCTCTGATCGAACCGCCAATGGCACCAGTGCGCGTAGACAGGCGGACAGCATACTCGCGGTCCAGCAGAGGCACATCATATTTGCGCATCAGTGGCCCCGCCCATCTGGACCGCCATCCGCGTCAGGTATCTGATCCGACAGGACGGTGTTGATGATCTGCGCGACCGGCAGGATGCCGCCCAGATGGTCCGACAGTTGCCTGATCGCGACGCCGATCAGATCTTCCAGCTCCTCAGCGATCTCATGGTCTAAGTCCTCGCCCTGCTCATATGCCATCAAATGCGATGCCGTAACGACCACATACCGGCCAGCCTGATGATCGCGCACCAGCACCGCCTCAACATCGCGCTCATCGCACGGCCTGCCGTCCTCGCTTAGCCACTGCGTGGCGTCGCTAATCGCCTGGCTGTCATCCATCTGCAATCTCATAGGCAATCCCAGCATAACCGCAAATATCAACATAACTGTCCCGGTGATCAGGCATGTGGCTCAAGCGCGCGAGCTTAACCGACAGCAACAGGATCGCAACGTCGTGAGCTGTGAGCAGCCCGCCAGCGCCACGGTAGCCGTTAAATATGTCGGCCGCCCGCTGGTGCATCTCGCGCGGATCGCCGTATTCTTGGTTGCGATCCCCGTCAATCAATTCCGCCGCTTCTTTTGGTACGTCTGATCGTGTTGTCATTTTGTCTTCCTAAAGTCCTGCCTCATCGCGAGTGACCCACTCGCCAACGACAATAATAGTTGTTTCCCGCCCACTGCGGGCGTCCTTGTATGGCTCCTCAGCCAATACGCCGCTGGCAAGCCAGCTTTTAAGCAAAGCCCGAACTTTTGCTGGCGCTACATCAGCGTCGATAGCCTGACTGACAGCATGTCCAACCCACTGCGTCGCGCGAGACGACTTGCGGTAGGGCACGTCCTCCTGCGCAGCTTTGTGGATGAGACGCTGCACGCGCAGTGTATCCCCAGCGGTGATCCCGTCAAACAAATCCGGTGGGCTAAACGCTGTGCACACCCCGACATATTCGCCACTGGGCATCTGCACGCCAACCATGCGCCGGTAAACGGCCTTGTCCGGCGGCAGGGTCAGGTTAGCCTTGGCGTTATCAACGCGAAAAATGCCCAAGCTCTGATCCTCAGGCACGCCCAATTCAGCGATAGCCTGCTCCTGCGTAATCTTGTTGATTGCGCGTGCAGCGCGAGCCGCTCCAAGCAAAGACGACGCCCCGCGAATGTGATCTGCGCCAGCCTGATCGCCGTTGGCCTTGCGGATATGATGGACCAGCGAGATCGCGCAATCAGTCGCGTCAGCAACCGACCGGACCGCGCCTACCGCCAAATTCATTTCGGCGTTGTCGTTTTCATTGATGCCCAACGCTGCGACCCACGGATCAATCGAAACAGCGCCGATCTCGTTTTCCGAAATCTTGGAAATCATGTAATCAGTCATTGCGCCGTCTGTCGTGACGCCATCGCGGCCCGACCGAGCAAACGTCATGCGCAGATCGCGGCCAGCGTCCACAAACAGCCGCCCGTCGATTTCCTCGCGTTTGATCCCATAATATCGGCAGGCCGCCGCGATACGCCGGGTCAACTCCTCCATTGGATCTTCAAGGTTGACCAGCCAAACATTGGTCGGCCCCTCATGCACTGTTTCGCCAAGCAGGTCGCGTCCTGTCGCCAGGCTGAGCGCCTCAACAATCTGCATCGACGTCTTGCCAACGCCACCCGCTGACGCCAGCACGCTCACATAGCCGCGCACCAGATGATCGCCGTACAACCAGCGCCGGGGCGGCACGTCGAGCGTAAATTGCCACGGCGTCGGCCAATCGTATTTAGCCTCGGCCTCAGCCGCCTTAGCGTCCTCCGCAGTGTCAGCCCCAACGATGGCCGTGGCCAGCGCCTCAACGCCGTGCGCTTGCAAATACTCATTGGCGTCAGTGCAGTTGCCGTCCAGCCGGTCAAACCTGACAACGCGAAACGCCGTCCCGCCGCCGCCAATGGCGTCAATTACGGTCGACACGTCCAGATCGGGATCAGCCAAGATCGTGACCGACGCGCCGCGCGGTGGCGTGTAGGACCGCAGCCCGGCCTTGCCAAACGTACAGACAATGCGGGCCGTTGGCGCCGCCATGTGAGCCGACAGGGCATCCTCCGGCCCCTCGGCCAGAATAACGTCGACGGCGTCCTCCGGCCCGATCTGGAACGTAGACCCAGCGATCCGGCCATGGCTAAACTTGCGGACGCCCTTATGCTCTCTGCGCTCGCCGTCGGCATCAACCAGCACGGCCTGCAACCCGGTCACCTGCCCGTCAGCATCCCGCGCCGGGAAAACCAGCGCTGGCCCGCCCGCCACGTTAGGCGAAAACGCCGCCTGCCCATCAAGTGCGCGGGCACTAATCCCCCGGCCATTGAGATACAGCAACGCCGGGCGGCAGGCCTGGGCCGTGTCCGGCGTGATGGTCACGCAAGATTTCAGCTTGGCCTGCGCCCGATCAATCTTTGCCTGTACGTCCTCGACGTCGGCCTCGATCAGGCGCGCCTTGGCCAGCCGACGCATCAAGCGCTCAATCGCGGGCGGCTCAAACGGCATCGAGCCGTCTTCTATATCGCGCGGGCTATCAGTGCCGCGCCGGAAGCCCGACGCCATAGTGGCGCGGATCTCAGGCGGGCGCAGGCCGATCTGCTCACCCGCCTGCGTTAATTGCAGCAGCGCAGCGTCAATGTCAGCGCCAGGCAGGTGCGCGCAGCGACCCAGCGCAAAGGCGCCAGCGTTAAGCTGCGCGTTACGGGCGCCCGGCCCCGCCGTCGACAGGTCGTCGACGACGTTGCGGACGACTGCATCCCAATAAGCGCCGCTCATCGCGTAGGTTCCCGGCGGCGCTTCATCGCCACCTGAAACCGGCCAAGGTCGTGGTCAGGCATATCGCCCGTTGACGAGCTACTGTTGCAGGCCGTGGCAATATAGTGGCGTCGGCTTGCCTCAGTAGCGCTGACCGGCCTAGCCAGTTCCGCCAGCGGCGTGTCGGGGTCATCAAACCGCCGGAAGCGCAAATCTGATTCGTCGATCCGCTTACCCATTGCCCAGTTCCTCTCGATACGCACGCAAGCGCTCGCTTGCTAGCTGATAATCCTGCAGCGCGCGCTTTTCCGCGCTCCACATCTCGCCAATTGCTTGCCACCTTTTGAGCGCCTCGTCACGCTCGCGCACCAAGTGCCGCAGCGTAGCGCGCTCTTCTGTAGAAATTTTCCCAGCTTTTCTTTCTGTAGAAATTTTCCTGGCTTTTCTTTCTGTAGAAATTTTATCAGCGGGTGGCATCATTACGCTCCCCCGCCGTCTCGTCGCGATCTGTGTAGCGCCGGTCTGACCAGCCATCGATGCCTAACAGGTCATCGAACGACGCCACCATGGCTTTCGCCTCTTCGCGGACGCCCAGACTGGCCAGCTCAGTGTCGGCGTCGAGGCTGGCGATGTAAAAGGCCCGGTTCCTGAGATCCACCAAGCGGGGGCGCAGGTTGCGCCTCCCCGCCGCCGCCTCTTCAAGCGAAACAATATAATTGTGCAGGCTTTCCAGCGTCGGCGGGTCATAAACGTCCGGCGCGCTGAGGTAGGCGATCAGGCGGTCGCGCGTTGGGTTGTGGTTTTCGTTGCTCATGTCTCTCTCCGATCAGAATTTCAGAATTGTGCTGCGCTGAACATTGTGGAGTGTTCTCGCGCCCATGGTGTGGCTCCGTCGGCGTCATCCTCGGCCTGCGAGTCGAGGTGGGCTTCCCACGCCTCCCATGCGTCCAGCCACGAATCCAGCCAATCCTCATGCCGGCCAGCCATACCGTCAGCGGCTGACAGCGCTGCGGCGGCGGCCTGCGGCGTCAGGTCAAAGTCAAAACCCTCCACCGACTGCCAGACAGCCAAGCAATCGATCAGAACGTCAAAGCCTGACGCGGTACTGTCGGGTTGGGCCAGGCCCGCCAGCTTGGAGCCGTCCTGAACGGCCTCCACTACGCGGGCGCCGAGATATTGGCCATACAATGTCCACAGCTGTTTATCGTCAGTCATGACGCGCCCCTTTCTGCGATGGCCAAAAGAAATGCAAACGCCATCGCGCCGCCTGCGACTAAGGCGGCAATAACCCAAAGCGCCACCATCAGCGCCGCCAACTGTTTGCCCCGGCGCTGTTCGCGCTGGTGGCGGGCAAGTCGTTCAAAATGGTCAATCATTGTCATGGTCCTCTCTGGTGGTGCCGGGGCGCTTGGCCCCGGCGGGTTGATCAGGCGGCCTGGCGGGCCATGTGCAGCGACGCGATGTAGCGCTCGCAGTCATCGAAAAACTCTCTGTCAGCAAAGATAAGTTGCACAATGCTCAGCTTGTACGGGTTGTACACGCTCATATGAGCTTGCCAGTAGATCGCGGCGTCTGTGCCCATCGCTGGGCACTGCGCTTTAATCTCACCCCGGCGCTTGCCGCGTTTTGCGGTGGCGGCGTCAGCGGCGGCCTTGATGCGTTCGATGTTCATTGTCATGTTTCTCTCTCTCTTGTTGACTGCATGTACCCTCGCACGGCCAGTGCATGCAGTCAACAGTTATTCCCCACGACGTAAAATATTTATCGTGGAATGACGTGGAATGACGCGCGGAAAGATGCCCGTCAGCATAGCCCAACGCATGCGCCAAGCTCAATTCCCCACATAGCTCTCAGCTATGGGGAATTGACCGTGGTGGATGCCGTTATCTGCATGCGTATAGGGCAGACCATAAACAGGCGGTCCGCTTAGCGTTAACGTGGAACGGCGTGAAATGGAATAGCCAACGCCTCTCGAAATAATCCGGCTATTATTTCGAGAAGACGCTACACGGTCCGACGCATGGCCGATCAAACGTAAAACCGATCAAACGTAAAACCGATCAAACGTAAAACCGATCAAACGTAAAACCGATCAAACG
>Ga0075466_1000456_pt1 | contig 15051 bp, 10 predicted proteins | sample DEB08_DNA_16_FD_71486 | JGI IMG/M metagenome (GOLD analysis project Ga0075466, IMG submission 71486) | Aqueous microbial communities from the Delaware River and Bay under freshwater to marine salinity gradient to study organic matter... | ecosystem: Environmental > Aquatic > Marine > Coastal ... | reverse complement strand
TTTTTAATTTCTATATCAAATTCTTCTGCTTCTGGTAATACAATTACTGATGAGGCAGAAGCATGAACTCTCCCTTGAGTTTCTGTTTGAGGAACTCTTTGTACCCTGTGAACTCCAGATTCATATTTCATTTCACCATAAACATTTGCTCCAGATATTTCAAAAATTATTTCTTTATATCCACCATTTGTTCCGTCAGCAGTATCTACAATATCTACTTTCCATTTTTTTCCAGAAGCATATTTAGAATACATTCTGTAAAGATCTCCTGCAAAAATACTGGCCTCATCTCCACCAGCTCCAGCTCTTATTTCTACCACTACATTTTTACTGTCTTCAGGATCTTTAGGAATCAATAGAAGTTTAATTTCTTCATTTAACTCTTCCAGTTGGCTTTCGCAATCTGATAATTCTTCTTTTGCCATTTCAATAAAATCAGCATCAGTTTCAGTTTTGATAATCTCTCTATTACCTTCAATGTTCGAGTTCAAGCTTTTTAGTTTATCCAAAGCTTTTACAACTTCTTCCAGGTCACTATACTCTTTGGTAAGTTTAACATACTGCTTCATGTCAGAAATAATCTCAGGATCAATTATCTTCTTCCCAATTTCTTCCCACCTTTCCTTTATCAGCTCTAATTTTCCTATTATGTTAGACATGTTTTTTTATTTATTGTAAATAAATTCTCCAAACTCAGACTTAATAGTCAGTTGTTTTGAGTTATCTGATTTAGTAGTGTCGAACTCTTCAACTCTTCCTACTATTTGTGCATCTACTCCAAATGAAGTAGAAATATCTATGATAGATTCTGCAATTTCTTTAGGAACATATAATTCCATTCTGTGTCCCATATTAAATACTTTGTACATTTCTTCCCAAGTTGTTCCAGATTCTGATTGGATTAATTTGAAAAGAGGAGGTAATTCAAACATATTGTCTTTTACTACATGTACATTGTCACAAAAGTGTAATACTTTAGTTTGTGCTCCACCACTACAGTGAATCATTCCATTAATTTGGTTTCTGTGAGTGTCCAATATTTTTTTAATGATAGGAGCATAAGTACGAGTAGGGGAAAGGACTAGTTTTCCTGCATCAATTGGACTTCCGTCTACAGAGTCAGTTAATTTTTTGCTTCCTACATATACTAAATCGCTTGGAACAGCTGGATCAAAACTTTCAGGAAATTTATCTACTAAGTATTTATTAAATACATCATGACGAGCAGAAGTTAATCCATTACTTCCCATCCCTCCATTGTATTCTTTTTCATAATTTGCTTGTCCAGAAGATGAAAGACCAACAATTACGTTCCCTGGAACAATGTTGTTTTCAATTACTTCCGATTTTTTCATTCTACAAGTAACCGTAGAGTCTACTATTATAGTTCTAACTAAATCACCTACATCAGCAGTTTCTCCTCCAGTAGAATAGATGTTTACTCCCCATTTCTTTAGATCTTGAAGAATTTCTTCGGTTCCATTAATTATCTCAGAAAGAACTTCTCCAGTAATCAAATTTTTGTTTCTCCCGATAGTTGATGATAATAAAATATTGTCAGTTGCTCCAATACAAAGTAAATCATCAATATTCATGATTAGTGCATCTTGTGCAATTCCTTTCCAAACAGATACGTCTCCAGTTTCTTTCCAATACATATAAGCTAAAGCAGATTTAGTTCCTGCTCCATCTGCGTGCATTACAATACAGTAATCGTCATCATTTCCTAAGTGATCTGGTACTACTTTGCAAAAAGCATTTGGAAATACTCCTTTGTCAATATTTTTTATGGCAGCATGAACATCTTCTTTTGATGCAGAAACTCCTCTTTGGTTGTATTTGATATCAGACATTTATTCTTTGCTTTGAATGGTTGTTTATTTTACAAAAGTAACCATAATTCAGTTATTCTATTCCTTGATTTATATAAATAAAAAAGCATCCTTAAATTAATAAGGATGCTTTAAAGTTATTTGATTTGCTCTATTGTTTTGGTGCTACAATCACAGAGAAAGTTGTTCTTCTATTCAATTGGTGGTATTTTTCAAATAAGGTTGGGTTACTAGTGTTTAATCCAGTAATCATATCACATCCTAAAGTTTTATCTTTTCCATTTTCAGATATTACTCTTGGTTGAGATTCTCCAAATCCTTTTGCTACTAATCTACTTCTATCAATCCCTTTACTAATTAAGTAATCTACACAAGTTTGAGCTCTTCTTTGAGATAATTCTTGATTTTTCTCATCAGAATCTCTACAATCTGTATGTGACTCTAATTGTACTCTAATAGTTGGGTTGTCAATCATTACATCATATAAGAACTGTAAAGAATCTTTTGAGTTTACTTTGTCATTAACTAATAAAGTAGCTTTTCCTAAAGGATACTGTACCTCTGGCATTATGATTGGCTTACAACCAACTGCACAAAGTAATTCAATATCTTCATAGAAAGTTTCATTACAAAGATCTTTATCCATTGTACTTCTTTTAGACTTTTTCTTCAGCCAAAATTTATCTCCATTTTGATGTTCAAATTCTAAAGTATAATTAACACCTTTTTTGATGTATCTACTTCTACCTCTTTTTCCAAATTCAAAATTACCTTCACTATCTGCTTTAATTGTTGCAGTAGTTCCATCAGTACCAGTTAATGTTACTGTTGCTCCAGCTAAAGGTTCTTTAGTGTCTTGGTCTCTTACCCTACCTTTAAGTGTTAAAGCACACTCTGGTAATTTAAACTTAAAAATATCAGATTTTTTGTCTTGTTGATTTTTACCTAATCTACTAGATGAAAAATAACCTGAACTACTTGAAGTAAATATAATTCCGTGATCATCTTTAGATGAATTTAATGGAAATCCTAAGTTAGTAGGTGTAGCCCATTGATATTGGTTTGCAGCACCTGTTTTTTCTGCTCTAAACAAATCTAACCCACCAATTCCAGGTAATCCATTAGAAGAGTAATACAACACACCATCTTTATCTATTGTTGGAAACTTCTCATCTCCAGCAGTGTTAATGTCAGAACCAAGATTCTTAGGTGCTCCCCAAGACTTTTCTCTTTTGTTATAAAGTGTAATCCATAAATCTTTACCTCCTAAACCTCCTGGCATATCAGATGCAAAAACAATAAATTGTCCTCTTCTGTTAGTTGCAGGATGCCCTTCAGAATATCCCATAGAATCAGATAATTCTATCATAACAGGTTCTTTCCAATTTTTTCCTCTTTTATCTGCAGTGTATATTTTACATCCAATGTTTTTGTTCTTCTCAGAAACACATCTTGTAAACATAATACTATTTCCATTATTGAACATAACAGCAGATGCTTCGTGATATTCAGAGTTAATTGTTTTCCCTAAAGAAACAGGTTCTCCAAAGTTACCATTACGGTCAAGTGATGTAACATATAAATCAGTGTATTCTTCACCAATTAAATCATCAGTCTTACTACCTGTAGATGCTTTTCTACAAGATGAAAACATGAATTGTTCTCCTCTTTTATCAAACTGTGAAATTGACCAATCAAAATCATCAGAGTTTAATTCTTTTACTACTTCAACTTTATGTTTTGTTTTACGTTCTAATATTTGTTTTACTTTGCCACAAGCTTCTAGTCCTTTTTTGGCTATATCATCATTAGGATTTTTCTTAAGTGCTAGAGCAAAGTTCTTTTTGGCATCTTTATATTCTCCGTCTTGCATTTGCATTTGCGCAAGTCTTCTGTAAATGTCTTCTTCGTACTTGTCATACTTAAGCCTTAAAGCTCTTTCATAGTATTTCTTAGCTTCTTTGTTTCTAGCTGTATATTGGTTAGCTACTGCAATGTGATATGTAATAAACCCTTTTTCTTTAGAATTTTTAGCCTTAGAATATGCCTTTTCAAATAATACTGCAGCTTCTAAGTATTTAGTCTCTTTAAATAACTTTTCAGCAGCTTTTGTATTCTTATAATTATAGTCTTTACCATCTTTCTGAGCTGTAAGGGACAGAGAGAAAAATAACAAAATGGCAAGTAGAATATTTAATTTCTTCATAAACTAGATTTTTCTTTTTTAGAGTAATACTGACGAAAATAACAATAATTTTCTTTATTAAAAATTTAATTAGCTATTAATGAAACTTAATATCTATTAAAAGTTACAGATTTTAATCAAAATTTTGCAATTAATTTCAAATTTACAATTCTAGATGTAAGCCTATTTGGAATCGCATATTGTCTCCCGTTTGTAGCTTTTACAAAATTATAGGAAACAGTATTGTCAATACCTAATAAATTAAAAACCTCTAAGCTTAATGATAATTGTTTAATGTTCTTAAGTCTTGAGCTTTGTTTTGCTGGGTAATCAGCCGAGATAAAATCTTTTACAAAGCCAATGTCTACTCTTAAATATCTAGGAGTTCTAGGAATAAAAGAATTGTCTTCATATGCAGGGTCAGTAATTTGCGATTTTTTTAAATATGGGAATCCAGTGTTGTAAATAAAATTAAGATTCACTCTGAATTTATCCCATTTTACTTTTTCTGTATTCCATGCAGTAGGCATAACATCTTGGAAAAACATTCCAAAAGAAACTCTTTGATCTGTTGGTCTGGGTAAATATCCTGGAAAATAAGCTTGAGAATCTACTGCTACATTGTTGTTTGTAAAACCTGGAATGATTGTGTCACCATCAGAATTTAAATAGGTATAATGGACATCATCTGAGATGTTTATTTTAGTTTGCATTACAGATAAAGTTGCCCAAGATTCTAGCCCTTCAATAATTTTACCATTTAGTTTTAAATCAATTCCTGTAGAGTATGCTTTTGCATTATTTTCTGCATAGTATCTAAGTCTTACGTTATCCACATCATAAGGAATTACTCTATCCATATGTTTGTAATATATTTCTGATGTTAGTTTAAAATCCCTTTCCCAAGCATGAAAGATGTAATCACCTCCTAAAACTAAGTGGATGGATCTTTGTGCTTGGATATTGTTATTTAATGTCCCATCTAATCTTCTATATTCTCTATAAAATGCTGGTTGTTGGTATACACCAATAGCAGCTCTCAAGGCTAGATTTCTTCTTGTAACCTCACCTGTATCATTAATGTAATATAATAAAGGGCGATATTTTAAAGAAATCCTCGGACTAACAATAAATTCCTTGTTAAAAGTCCAATAATTTGCTCTTATTCCTGCTGTAAAAATTAGAGACTTATATCCGCTCAAAGTTGTATCAGCTGAATAAACAGAGTCCTTTATTAATCTTGTTTTTTTGAATGTAATAGACTTCTTACTATTTTTACTCCAAGTGTTTTGTATATAAGTTGAAAATCTACCAGTTTGTACTGAATTTTTTGATCGTACTGAATTCTCTAAATTTAAAAATTGATAGGGTTGAGCACTAGAATCAGTATAGCCAACAGAATCGCTTGGCCTTGGAGCGATAAAGCCGGTAGAATCAGTAAAACTCCATTCCTTTAAATTGTCATTTATAATGTCGTATTGTGCCTTGGCACCCCACTTTAAGTTGCTGTTTTTAAATCTTCTAGTTCCTTTATGAGAAAAAGTAGTAACTGTTGCATCTAATGAATTTCTGGCATGTCTTAAGAATCCACCTACACCTAAATTAAAAGCTACATCACCAAAATTATCTTTTCCTGGATCTCTTTCTAATTCATCTAAAAAATATTGACCTTCTACATCATATTTTTCTTCTTGATATGTGTTGTAGGCTGATACAGTAAATTGTAATTCTGTAGAGTCATTTGGTGTAAATTTACTAGTAAAAGCTCCTGTGAAAGTTTGAAATTGAGTAACCTCTTTTCCGTCAAAAAACACAGTAAACCTTAAAGCTTGGTTGATAGAGCCAAAGCTAGTTTCTCTATTTTGAGGTTCTACTTGGTATCTATTAAGTGCATAATTCCCAAGAAATGAATGTTCCCAATTCTCAGAAGAAGTGTAAGTTATATACGTCTGTAAATCTCCAAAAAGAGGTTGGTATTCACCTTTTGTATCTAAAGCACCTAGTAAATATCGATTACTTTGGAAACGAGCTGCCGTAATATGAGACCATAATTGATTGTCAGAAATTCCTTCTAAGTGGGCATTAACTCCTAATAAACTAGCTGATATTGAACCTCCAAATTCTGTAGGTTTTTTGTATTGGACATCCAATACAGAAGATAGTTTGTCTCCATATTTTGCTTGAAAACCACCTGCCGAAAATTGAATATTTTCCACCATATTTGAATTAATAAAACTCAAACCTTCTGCTTGGCCTGAGCTAGCTAAGAAAGGTCTGTAGATTTCTATTCCATTTACATAAATTAGATTTTCTTCAAAGTTTCCACCCCTAACATTGTAACCAGAACTTAATTCGTTATTGGAAACAACACCAATACCAGAAGTTTTTAATAGATCTTCAAAGTTTCCAATTGTAGGAAATTCCTTCCCATCTACTATTACGATATCTTCTATGTTTTCACCTTTACCTCTAGTTTTTACTGTAAATGTTGGTAATACTCTGTAATAAAAAATAGGATTGTATATTCTTATCTCTCCTTTCTTAAGTTTAAACTTTACATTTTTCTTTTTGTAAGAAGAGTGAGAAAACCTCACTTTAATATTTTTTTCAGCTGGAACAATAAAGTTGAAATAACCATTCTTGTCTGTAAATGATTTTATCTCAGTATTTTCCACAATAATATTAGCATCTGAAATTGGTATTCCAATTTCATCCACAAGTCTTCCTTTCAGGGTAGCATTGTTTTGAGAGAGCATCCAAAGAGGAGCAAAAAACAAAATTAATAACAGATTTTTTTTCATTGAATTCAAAAGTAATAAAATGAGTTTTTTGAATTGCATTAAACTCAACAATATTTTTGGAATAAGACCTAACGGAAGTTTACCTTTTTTTATTTTGGTCTGCTAGTTTTATTCTCAAAGCATCAATTTGAGGAATATGATGATTAATATGATTAATAAGAAAGAATAATGTTTGATTAATATTCAGAAGACCTGCAACAGGATGTTTAAATATTGCTTTTTTCATTTTTCCTTTAGGAAATGTTTCAACCGTCTTTATTAAGAACATTCTTGAGTTGTCCCATTTTTCTTTTAATTCTGAATAGCCATTGCCTATTATAGGTTCAGACAATATGGATGGGACTTTGAATTTTTCATTAGATTTCATCTTTTTATTCAAAATCTTACTGCTAACAAAAGAGCGTATGCCGGTTCTAGGTTGTTCCTCTATATTTTTCAATTTATAATTGATATACTTATTTGTTCCTGTTTCAGATTCAATTAAGTGTTCTATAACTTGAGAAATCGACCATTCGTTTTCTGATGGTTTGTAATTCAACTCTTCTTCGGTATAATCTACTAAATTATTCAAAATCCTATTTTTTAAATCGGATAGTTCAATGTATCTCAAGATTATAGTGTTTGTTCTCAAACTAAATAGGTTTTTATAATTGCATTAAGGTAATATTATCTTCAAGAATTATCAAATTGTCTATTAAAAATTTGATTAAATCAGGTTCATAAAATTCTACAATATTCTTCCTTCTTTCTTGAAATGACCCTGCCGGAAAAAAGGAATTTTTTATACTTTTTATCTGATTAACAGCTACTGAGTTGTTATTCTTCTCAGCTTTAGTCACTTTCTTTTTAATTTTATTTATAGAATTCTGTGCTCTTTTCAATTCAGCTATCACTGTTCGTTCTAAACTAAAATCGACTTCAACAGCTTTTTCTTTAGTGATTTCAAATATTTTTTCAATACTTTTAATTTCTTCTTCAAAAGAAATTTCTGACACTTTATTTATATAAGAATTGATAAGCTCATCTTCATTTTTGAAATAATCATTTATTTCAAAAGGAAGCTTACTAATTTTTCTCTTTGTTTTCTCTTCTATTAAAAGAACAGAGTTTCGCAAAACAAGAATAGGGAAGTCAATTCCATTAACTGTAAATCCATCTTTTAGTTGTAGCCAATAAGCAATTTCCCCTGGTCCACCAATATAAGCAAGGTTAGGAAGAATTTTCTCCTCATACATGGGTCTCATTACTACATTTGGGCTGAATTTCTCTGGAAAGTTTTCTAATTCATTCAAGATTTCATCTTCAGCAAATGATATGTCAGTATTTACAACCTCAAATCCATTTCCAGATCTTATTATTCTTTCTCGCAATCCATTTTCTTGATAAAATAAATTGATTTCTCTAGGGTTTACTTGTTTTTTGTATCCTTTTTCAATTAGTTTTTCACTTAATTCCTCAACTGCTTCAAACGTCTTTGGATTTAACAATTCATTTTTGAAAACAGGAATCATTTCCCGTTTCAATTCTTTAGAGTCAGCATCAATAATTACTATTCCATATTCTCCAAAAATGAAATCAACCATTTTTCTATGAGCATCTGCTAAATTACTTGAGTTAAAATAGAAGTCACTTATGATTTTTGCGAATTCACTACTTATAGTTTCATTTATTGCATCAAGAAAAGGGCTTATGTCTTGAGTAGAAAAACGTCCTACGGGACCTTTTTGGTTAGTGTCCCAAGTGATTTTTTTGTCAAATAAATGGACGTGATTAATTTCTTCAAAATCATGATCTTCTGTAGCCATCCAAAATACAGGAACAAAGTTGTATTGGCTGTATTTTTCCTTTAGTTCTTTTGCAAGATTTATAGTAGATATTATTTTATAAATAGAGTATAGAGGACCAGTAAAAAGACCAATTTGATGTCCAGTTGTTACTGTGAAAGTTGTTTTTTCTTTAATTAATTCAATGTTTTTTTGTGAATTAATGTGGCAATTTTGATTTTGATTTTTTAAAACAGAATAAAGAACATCTCTATTTACTGGTTGTCTGTTTTGAATTTGTTTTTCAAAATTTTCAATCTTAGGAATTTGTGAAATAAAATCTACAAACGAATCTGGGTTTTCAAGATAATCCGAAGATAATTTTGAAAGAATGTTACTCTCTTTGAATGAAATTTTGTTTGCCATTTATTTGAAAAAAGTGATAGATTCAGACATTATTTCTTGGATTATTTCCACGTTTATATCTTCATTTGGATTAATAGTAAGTGCTTTCATTTTCTTACGGTCTCCAAGCTCTAATTCTGGTCGGTTAATATTTAAACTTCTTACAAATGTTATATATGGAAATGTAGTTTTTTTATCTTTCCAAATGTAACAGAATGGTTTGTTTTTGAAATAGAAAAAAGGCAGTTTATATTTCCATCTCTCATCTAAGTCTTCTGAAAAATCGAGTACAATTTTACGAATCGCCAAAAAACAGCCTCTGTTAGGCTCTGGCAAGTCTTCATGAAATTGGTTTAAATCAGTCATAGTTAATAAATGTAAAATATTTTTTAAGTCTTGGCAATATTTTTTTCAAAATCCATGTCATTTTTCACAAACACTTCTAACTTTGAGAATAATTTAACAACACTATGGATTTTTCTTCTCGATTATCAAAAAAAGTACAATTAGAACTTTATAGAGCTCTTATAACACCAAGATTAATCGAAGAAAAAATGTTGATTTACCTTCGTCAGGGTAAAATTTCAAAATGGTTTTCTGGGATTGGGCAAGAGGCGATTTCTGTTGGTAGTTCAATGGCTATGGATGAAGATGAATTTATTCTTCCTATGCATAGAAATTTAGGGGTTTTTACCACAAGAAATATAGAATTTGAACAATTATTCTTGCAATTTCAAGGGAAAGAAGGAGGTTTTACAAAAGGAAGAGATAGGTCATTTCATTTTGGTTCTAAGGATCACAATATAGTAGGAATGATTTCTCATTTAGGTCCACAGTTAGGAATTGCAGACGGAATAGCTTTAGGTAATCTATTAAAGAAAAATAAAAAGACAACTTTAGTTTTTTCTGGTGATGGAGGAGCGAGTGAAGGAGATTTTCATGAAGCTTTGAATGTAGCAGCTGTCTGGAAATTACCAGTAATATTTTTGATAGAAAATAACCAATGGGGATTGTCGACTCCATCAAATCAGCAATTTGCTTGTAAACAATTTATAGACAAAGGTATTGGTTATGGAATGGAAGCTGTTCAGCTTGATGGGAATAACATAATAGAAGTGTATGAAGGTATTTCAGAAATAAAAGCAAAAATTGCAGAAAACCCTCAACCTTATATTGTAGAGTGTATGACTTTCAGAAGAAGAGGGCATGAAGAAGCATCTGGAACGAAATATTACCCAGAAGGATTAGTGGAAAAATGGGAAAAGAAAGATCCAGTATCTAATTACGAGAAGTATTTGTTGGATAACGGCCATATAGATATAGATACAATAGAAGAGCTAAAGAAATCTATAACAAAAGAAGTGTCCAAATCTTTTAAAAGTGCAACAGCAGCACCTAAAATAATTCCGAATACAGAAAAAGAATTAAAAGATATATATTCTGAATACAGTCAGGTAATTAATGAACCTTCTGGTTCTAAAGTCGAGATGCGATTGATTGATGCAATTCATAACGCTATGATATTGGCCATGGAAAAGCATGATAATTTAGTGTTGATGGGACAAGATATAGCTGACTACGGGGGAGTTTTTAAAGCTACAGAAGGATTTTTAGAGCAATTTGGTGAAGAAAGAGTAAGAAATACACCTTTGTGTGAATCTGCAATTGTGGGAGCAGCTTTAGGTTTATGTATAAATGGGTATAAGGCAATGATGGAGATGCAATTTTCTGATTTTGTAACAGTTGGATTTAATCAAATTGTAAATAATTTAGCTAAGATTCATTATAGATGGGGACAAAATGCAGATGTTGTTGTAAGAATGCCAACTGGAGCAGGTGTGGCAGCAGGTCCATTTCATTCACAAAGTGTTGAAGGATGGTTTTTTCATACACCTGGATTGAAAATTGTTTATCCTTCATCACCAAGAGAGGCAAAAGGATTGTTGTTGGCTTCATTTGAAGATCCAAATCCAGTTTTATTCTTCGAACACAAAGCTTTATATCGTTCGATAAATGAAGAAGTGGAAGAAGATTACTTTACAATAGAAATTGGAAAAGCAAACATAGTAAAAGAAGGAAGTGATGTTTCAATAATTACCTATGGTTTAGGAGTACATTGGGCAAAAGATTTGCAAGAAAATAATCCTGAAATAGCGATAGAAATTGTAGATTTAAGAACATTAAGTCCTTTGGATACAGAAACTATATACGATTCTGTAAATAAAACAGGAAAAGTTATTGTGTTGCATGAAGCCAATACAACAGGTGGAATAGGAGGAGAAATAGCAACTTTAATTAATGAAAACTGTTTTGAAAATTTAGATGCACCAGTAAGAAGAATTGGAAGTTTGGATACTCCAGTTCCATTTGCTGCTGATTTGGAACAAAACTTTTTACCATTACAAAAATTACAAAATACTTTAGTTGATTTACATACCTATTAATAATGAATAAAAAAAGCTACATATTCTTTGCTGTATTCTTCATTTTTATAGGATGTAGGCCTTATCATCTGTATAAATCAGAAGAAGTAAATACTTCAATTACAAAATCGGAAGAAGTAGATTCATCTTTAATTCAAATTTACAAACCATATAAGACAAGTTTAGACTCTTCAATGAATGAAGTGTTGAATGTTTCTATGGTTGAAATGTCAACAGGAAGTCCTGAAGGATTGTTGGGTGATTTTGTTTGTGATCTATCTCTAAAAATAGGAAATGAACTGTACAAAGAAAATACAGGAAAAGTAGCTGACTTTGTTCTGTTGAATAATGGTGGTTTGAGGACATTTCTTCCTAAAGGAGAAATCACTAGAAGAAAAATATATGAATTAATGCCCTTTGAGAATGAGTTGGTAGTTGTTACATTATCAGCAGAAAAAGCAAATGAGCTATTTGGGTATATAGCAAGAAAAACTGTAAACGGGGGGACTAGAAAGCAAGGTGTGCCAATTTCAGGAAATGTAAAAGTAGTTTTACAAGGAAAGATTCCAAAAGACATAATCATTAATAACTCTCCTTTTGTAGGAAAAGAGTACAAAGTAATTACATCTGATTATTTGGCAAATGGGGGAGATAATATGACGTTTTTTTTAAACCCTATTAAGATTGAGAAGATTGGTATTAAATTGAGGGATGCCATCATGCAACATGTTATTGATGAAAATAAGGCAGGAAATCCTTTAAATGCAGTATTAGACAAAAGAATTAGTTATGTTGAATAGAAGAGAATTTTTACAAAAAGCACTTTTGTCGGCAGGTTTACTTTCTGTCTCAGATGTATTTGCTGAAGGAATGGTTGCTAGAAAAGAAGCGATTAAGATTTCAATTCTACATACTAATGACGTGCATAGTCACATAGAGCCATTTCCAGATAATCATAAAAGGTATGCAGGAAAAGGGGGTGTTCAAAATAGGTTTAACTTAATACAAGAATTAAGAAAAGAGAACAGGAACACTTTGTTGTTTGATTGTGGAGATATATTTCAAGGAACACCTTATTTTAATAAATATGGAGGAGAATTAGAATTAAAATTGATGAGTCAAATGGGATATGATGCTTCCACTTTGGGAAATCATGATTTTGATAATGGGATGGAAGGCTTTTTGGCGGTAAAAAACCATGCAAATTTCCCTTTTATTTGTTCCAATTATGATTTTGAGGATACTATTTTAAAAAACAAGACACTTCCATTTAAAATTTTTAATAAAGGAGGAATAAAAGTTGGAGTTTTTGGACTTGGGATAAAATTAGACGGATTGGTTGATAAAAAACTGTATGGAAACACAAAATATCAAGACCCAATTAAAATAGCAAATGAATACAGTGAATTATTAAGAAAAAATCACAAATGTGAACTGGTTATTTGCCTTTCTCATTTGGGATATTCTTATTCAGAAACTAAGGTGTCTGATAGTGTGTTAGCTACCAAAACTTCGGGGATAGATTTAATACTTGGAGGACATACACATACCTTCTTGGAAAAGGCAAAAGAATTTACTAATTTCGAAGGCGAAAAAGTACTTGTGAACCAAGTGGGATGGGCAGGTCTCAATTTAGGGAAAATTGATTTTTATTTTACCAAAAGCAAAAAAAAGAGATTAAATATCCAATCTGGAAGGGCTTCTTTTTTAGAAATTAAATAAAATATAAGCACCCTAAAAAAATAGTTACTGTGCAATAGCAAATCCATTTTGTTTTTAACTTTTTTTTGTCAATATTTGTTCTGTTGAAAGGGGAAGCTTGAAAAGGCTCAGAAAATCAACAAATTTTAAAAAATTTGTTGATAAATTTTCTCTCCAAAGAGGCAAAAGGATATTATAAAAAATTTAATAGGAATACTTATGAAGAAAAATCATATCACTGTTTGGGAAAATTGTCTTAGTATTATCAAAGATAATATTAGCCTACAAGGATATAAAACTTGGTTTGAACCTATAGTACCTGTTAAACTTAAAAATGACGTTTTAACTATACAAGTTCCCTCTCAGTTTTTTTATGAGTGGCTAGAAGAGCACTATATTTCTTTGTTAAAGAAAACGATTAAAAGAGAAATTGGAAATGAAGGAAGGTTGGAATATAGTATTGTAATGGATACAAACCTTAGAAATTCTAAGCCTTATACAGTAAACTTTCCTGCTTCAACAAATAATTCATTAAAGAATAAATCGATTAATATTCCTTTGAATGTTAATAAAAATACGATTAAGAATCCATTTGTAATTCCTGGATTGAAAAAAATTAATGTAGATGCAAACTTAAATGCATCTTATACTTTTGAAAATTTCATAGAAGGGGAATGTAACAGATTGGCTAGATCTGCAGGATATGCAGTGGCAAGTAAGCCAGGAGGAACATCTTTTAATCCTTTATTGATTTATGGAGGAGTTGGATTAGGTAAAACTCATTTAGCACATTCTATTGGGATTGAAATAAAAAACAATAACCCAGAAAAAATTGTGTTGTATGTGTCATCAGAAAGGTTTACACATCAGTTTATAGATTCGGTAAAAAATAATGAAACCAATGATTTTATTCACTTCTATCAAATGATAGATGTATTAATCATTGATGATATTCAGTTCTTAGCAGGAAAGGAAAAAACACAAGATGTTTTCTTCCATATCTTTAATCACTTGCACCAAACAGGAAAGCAAATTATCTTAACATCAGATAAAGCACCTGTAGATATGCAAGGAGTAGAACAAAGATTATTGTCAAGGTTCAAATGGGGATTATCTGCAGATTTACAATCGCCAGATTTGGAAACAAGAATTGCAATCCTTAAAAAGAAAATGTATCAAGATGGAATAGAACTTCCAGAAGATGTGATAGAATATTTAGCTTATAGCATAACAACAAATGTAAGGGAACTAGAAGGGGCATTAATTTCATTGATTGCTCAATCATCTCTTAATAAAAAAGCTGTGAATTTGGACTTGGCTAAGCAAATGATTGACAAGTTTGTTAAGAATACGGCTAGAGAAGTTTCTATAGATTATATCCAAAAAGTAGTTTCGGATTATTTCAATATGCCAGTAGAGCTTATGAAATCTAAAACTAGAAAAAGAGAAATTGTACAAGCAAGACAAATATCAATGTATTTCTCTAAGAAACTGACAAAATCATCTTTAGCAAGTATTGGAATGCAGTGTGGAGGAAAAGATCATGCTACAGTATTACACGCCTGTAAAACGGTTAATAACCTTCAGGATACAGATAAACACTTTAGAAAATACATTACAGATTTAGATAAAAAATTAAATTTGTCTTAGAATAAAATTAAATCGAACCACTAGAAAAAAGGTCTTGTTAATTAACAAGACCTTTTTTTATTTCGACTCTTTTCTTAAGTTGTTCATTCATGGAAATAAAACCAATTTTTGTCTCTTTTAATAATTTTTTTTGAAAAAAGGAACCAATAGGCCTCTGAAGTTTTCTTTTTGAATGAATAGGCAGTTTGTTGACTGCTTAATAATTTCGAAAGAATGTTCACCATCAAAAACACCTTTAATAAATAGTTTTCCTAGCCAAACTAATTTTTTATTTGGAATAGATTCCAGAAC
>Ga0075466_1000453_pt1 | contig 15088 bp, 17 predicted proteins | sample DEB08_DNA_16_FD_71486 | JGI IMG/M metagenome (GOLD analysis project Ga0075466, IMG submission 71486) | Aqueous microbial communities from the Delaware River and Bay under freshwater to marine salinity gradient to study organic matter... | ecosystem: Environmental > Aquatic > Marine > Coastal ... | reverse complement strand
TTGATATTTCTATAAGAGAAATCTCGCAACCTAAGTGCGGTCAAGCTGCAGCAATAGCAGGCGATTTTCATTATAATTCATCCTTAGCAACAAGCGTGTCAAAGCGTGAATTAGGTGTACCTACACTATCTAAACCTGATAGCTTACGTCACCTAACTATCGATGAAATACTTAACTTAGAAGGTAAAAACTCTCTATAATAAAAACAAAATAATTTTTACAAGGAGGACGTAATGTCTAAGGATAAAGCAGCAAGAACAAAACTGGCCAATACGATTGTATCCAGAAACCCAAACTGGAGTAGTCAAAGAGTACTCCAAGAAGTTGAACGAACTTTAGCGAGTCGACAACCGGCGCTAACTTCAGCTCGTAGAAAAGTAACAAAAGGCGATTATACAATTTCTTAAAAAGTTCTATAATTCTCCGTTAATGAAAAAAAGAGAACCCTGTAACGGGGTTCTTTTAACTATTTATTTAATTTATATATTTGATCTAACTCTTCATTATTTGATTGGAGAAAGTCATTTTTTTCTTCATCTGAAATATCCACAAACATACCATCTTTATATATTCCTGTAATCTCGAAGCCATTTTTCATGTATAACGATATTTTACTTCTTTTTTTAGAATACTCTATATCGTGATCCTCATCAGGAAAATTATCACAAAATAGATCATAGAGCTTTTGCCCATACCCTTTTCTACGATAGTCAGGATTTACTTCTAAATATAGATGAGGACGGTATTTTTTTCAAGAAATAAGAAAAGTATCATCTCTTATTTCTCAGATAAGTTTATTTTCTGTAGTATCATAGAGTTCAATTCATGGCCCCTCGTCATCTATATACATTTCTATATCTTTTGAACTTATTTCTTTTGAATTTATAGGTAAAGTATCATTGAGTATATGGTCTATTCTTAGATTTTCCTCAGGATCTACACTAAAATCAAAAAAATCATCATCTTCTGGGAAAAGATAACTATCAGCATTAAAATCTATATCTAAATCTGCTCTATCAAATGACATAATCTAACTTTCAAAAATATTTTTCACTAGATTCTTATTATCAAATGTGAACTTGTAGTTTTCGAGGTAGCGTATAAGAGTGGCAAAAATAGACCATTCGTCTGCGTTGTGGTAGAGGTAGGCATTTCCTTCGTTTTTCATTGGGTCAAACTGAGAAAGCACTGGGTTGCCTGTGATAGTAATAGGAGTGATGGCTTTTTCGAGACAGCCTGAGATGCAATCCATAGCATCGTCAGATATAACAAAATCTGCACCAGCATCTAAAAAACTTGTATCACTTACAAACGAGATATTGTTTGCATCAGTATCAAAGCTTTCTGTGGTAACCACAATAAAATTAGTCTTGAGTTCAGAGAGACCTTTCAGCAGCTTTTTGAGTACCTTTTTATCAGAAATTTTAACAATCCCGAGAGCTTTATGAGTTTTAACCAGGCTATGCGAAGTCAATAGTTGAGCTGCGTTTACCCGTTTTTCTTTTACTAGATTTGAGAAAGTCATATTTTATATTTGTTTTTGTTTATAATAACACTATCACTATTGTATCATACAAACAGCGATACAAACAAAAAAACCAAACAAAAATAGTTTGACTTTTAAAGAAAACAGAATAAAAATTAACAAAAATATAACCATAACGCATGAACAAAAACTTTTGGAAAGATCAGGTAGCAAAAGGAGAAAAACTCTGCTTTTTAGCACCAATGGATGGTTACGGAGATAGTGCCTATCGGCAAACTATGAAACGAACCGCGCCTCATATATATCTTATATCTGAGTTTTATAGCGCGGATGGTTTAGTGCATTCAAAATTTTTACCCGACGCAGTCCTACCTCATCAAACTACCGAAGATCCTCTCATTATTCAAATATTTGGAAAAGATCCTGAAAATTTTGCCAAGGCAGCTAAAATCATACAAGATCCTAAATATAATATTGCTGGAATAGATGTAAACATGGGTTGTCCTGCTAAAAAAGTGGTTCGAAGTGGGCATGGTTCATGATTATTGGTACATCAAGATACGGCCTTTCGAATTATCGAAACTCTTTCAAAGGCAACGCACCTTCCTATCTCCGTAAAGACTCGACTAAGCTTTGATGGAAATCAAGATTTGGTTGAATTTGCAAAAGGACTCGAAAACGCTGGAGCCAGTTTATTAACTATACATGGTCGAACTGCAAAACAAGCCTATACTGGTAATGCTGACTGGACTAATATCTACGATCTTCAGAAACATCTAACCATACCGGTGATCTGAAATGGAGACGTCATGAACTTTGATCAATGAATGGCTCAGGTAAAAAATCTCGCTTGATTTATGATCGGCCGATGAAGCTTTGGGAATCCTTGGTGCTTTACTCCTGGTGGATACAACCCAACGCTGAGTGAAATTCTTGAAACCATGGAATTTCATGCTACCAAACTAGTAGAAGTAAAATGAGAGCGAAAATGATCCCTCGAGATTAGAAAACATCTCGTTCAATATCTCACACACTTCCCTGGTGTAAAAGTATATAGAAAACGACTCGTAACCACAGAATCTATAGCAGAATCTATGGCGGTGATAGCAGATATTAAAACTGAGTTTAGAGATTTTTTAGAAAAACGACCCGCAGCATGAGAAATAACAAAAGAGACGCTCGGTCTTGAGTAGTATTGATTTTTTCTTCACAATGAGTATATTAAGAGTAATAGTTTATTATTCTTTTTTATGGAACTCACGACAAAAATAATAATCCTCACTATATACTTAATATCTATGGTTATTTTTTATGTATTCATGTGTAAAAGGTTAAGTTTTTTAAATAAAAAACACATCAAACATACTAAAGTAAAAGGTTTAAGTGTAAACAATAAAATACTTATAAGGTATATTACTATTATATGGGTGATCGCTATGTTGATTTCCAGTATATTAATAACAAAAATCTAAATGTGATATTTTAAAACATACTGAGAATATATTATTGTAAAAAGGCATTTTTTTCTATTACTTTTCAGTATAGTAAAGTTTATAGGATTATTTATTATTGCATCTATATTATGCTATATAGCAAGTAAAATTCACACTGATCAAAATAACTTTTCTAACATATTATATATAATATGAATACTTTTGCTCAACTATGGTTTTTTAAGAGTCGTTCTTGGCCTAATTAGGTATTATAATAATCTTATAATAATATGTCCTAAGCAAATCATTATAATAGAATCTAGCTTATTATTTAAAGATAAAATAGAATCACTCGACACTTCTAAAATTATGAAGCTAGATTCTATTTGTGATGGGCTTATATCAAACATATCATGATATGGTAAGTTAGTTATTGAGCAACAAAATGATGAGCTCATTACCTTTAATTTTGTACCAAAACCAACTGAGATTATTTATCTTATCACTCAAAAAAAACATAAAAATAAATCTATATAATGAGCAAACTTTCTACATCTTGGCAATCAGTTATATGAACTGAACTATCTAAGCAGTATTTCAAAGATATCAAATATTTTTTAGCTTGAGAGGCAAAAACTTGAAAAACTATATATCCAGATACTAAAAATATTTTTAACGCATTGAACACGACTGACTTTGATAAGATAAAAGTAGTTATTTTAGGGCAAGACCCTTATCACTGAAAATGACAGGCCCATGGATTGAGTTTTTCGGTACCAGAGTGAGTAAAAATTCCTCCGAGTCTCAGGAATATATACAAAGAAATATGAGTAGAGCGAGATTCATGAAATTTAACTGCTTGGGCACAGCAATGAGTATTATTGCTCAATGCTATACTCACTGTTGAAGCCTGAAAACCAGCCAGTCATACTAAAATTTGATGGTGACAATTTACAGATGATATAATACAACAAATCTCTGAAAAACGAGAATGAGTCGTATTTCTACTCTGGTGAGCATTTGCACAGCAAAAAAAAGAGCTTATCGATTCCGATAAACATCTTATACTCACCGCACCACACCCATCGCCCTTCTCAGCCTACAAATGATTTTTTTGATGCTGACATTTTACACAAGTAAATACGTATTTGAAAGATAGATGAGAGAGTGAAATTGAGTGGTAGTTTAGTCTATCCCCAATTTCTTCAACATATACTCAGGGTTATTTAGAAAGGTTTTATAGAGATCAAAATGATCTGTGTCTTTGTACCCTACCTCTTCAAATCAATTTTTTGATATCTGGATTATTTTTGCATTTGGATAGGCAAGTAGTATGGGAGAATGTGTAGCGATAACAAACTGGCTTTTCTGCTTTACAAGTTCATTCACACGAACCAATAAAGCCAGTTGTCTTTGTGGAGAAAGCGCAGCCTCAGGCTCATCGAGAATATAGAGTCCATTTCACACGAGTCTATGCATAAACAGTGACAAAAATGACTCTCAGTGGGATTGTTCATGGAGCGACTTTCAGCCATAATTTGCCTGTATTCCAGGCTGCTCCGATTCAAGTTGATCTATATTTGATGCAACATTATAAAAAGACTCTGCGCGTAGGAAATAGCCATCTCGTGGCATAACGACTCATTTTGCTATTCGTAGGTGTTCTGAAAGCTCTGAGTGAGTGGCTTGCGTAGAAAAATTAATATTTTTTGAGCCTCATTCTGGATTAAATCTTAATCATACAGCCAGAGCTTCTATAAGAGTAGATTTACCAGAACCATTTTCTCAGACTAAAAAAGTAACATTTTCATGAAATTCTAGTTCATCTAGATTTTTAACGGCATCGAGAGTAAAAGGATAGATGCTATCGTCTTTAATGTTTTCTCGAAGTAGTTCGCAGGACACGAGGTATTGTGATTTCATAATTTATTTAGTTTTATAATTGGCTCGCACATGTTTGATTCATCGCTCTATAATTTTTTCTAGCACACCTATATCAACATCTGAGAGTTTTTTTATATATAAACAGGACTTCCCTACCTTGTGTTTTCCAAGTTTTGACATGAGATCATCATCAAAATTGTAGCCAGGCATAATGTAGAGTGTCAGGGCTGTTTTTCTTGGTGAAAATCAAGTTAGCATAGATTCTCAACTATGACCAGACTCATAGCTATATTTATAACTCCCAAAACCTATGATCGATGTTCACCACATCTTTGGCTCAAGTCATGAAATTTTTCACATTATATCAAGTATTCTATACGCATCTTCCCGTTTTTGTAGATCTTCCACAGTACTTAGAAAACTCTCTATACTTGCATCGTTAATCTTTGTCTTTAATTCGTATACCATAATAAAAATATATTATATTATAAAACTTTAAGAAATACTTGTTCTATTTCTAATTGGAAATCTCAGAGGTCTGACCCAATTATTTTTCAGGTTTTCATTTTTTTGTCGAGTCCTATGAGCTCAGAGTAGAGTCGTTGAGATTGTGTATGTGATATTTTGTATGATCGGTTGGCGAGAAAGGCTCTATTTCATAGCTTGAGAGCGTTTCAGACGTCCCGGATTCATACTTGCTTGGCTTTGGATATAAATATTTGTGTTCGTAGGTTAGCGAGCAGATTATTATAGAATCCATAAATATTAGTCTGATCTAGAATAATATTCATCTTGGCTATAGCTGCTGGCACATTGAGACTCAATATATCATCGATAAGCTGAAATATATTTTCTTCTAACTCTGGCATAATATGATCTGTAATATCTTGTCTACTAATTTTATCTCGTGTGATAAGCAGTTTTTCTATTTCTGAAATTATTTTTGAGATATTGTTTGCCTTATACTGACATAATAATTGCAGAGCTGAGCTATCTATTTTATTTGGAAACTTTCGTATAATCACTCGTGATATATCTCAAACATCATTGCTGTTAAACTCTTGCAAGTCAGCATTTTTAGTCAAGTATTTATAGAGTTTTGATCGCTTATCTGGAGTGGTGCTCGAAAACACAAGAATAGTGTCACTCGATAGGTTGGGGAGCAATTTAAGTACAAAATCTGCTGCTGCGGTAAGCTTTACATTTTTAGCCGTTGCTGAGAGTGGGAGGTTATCTATGATAACCAGTTTTTTATCCGTGAAAAATCATGCCGCTGTGAGTGTTTCAGCTATTTGGTTGGTATCAAAATCGAGAATATTGTTAATATGAGTTAAGTTAAACTCACCGTGCTTAGCAATAAAGGCTTTTTTCCAAGCCAGTGTTTTTTCTCGAACAAGATAATCGCTGTTTCAATGAAATAAATAGAGCATAAAAAATAGAGATCAATATTAATGATCTCTATTATAGGGTTTCAATGTTGGTATGCAAGAATTATTCAATAATATCAAATATCGGAGTTACTTCTCTCTCAGGTTGTTCTAAAATGATCTGGTAAGGATTAGTAGATAATCTGCTATAGTTATTAGATCAATATGAACTTGTTTCTATAAATTTATTAGTAACACGACCTTCACAATGAATAACCGGTCGAGTACAACCAAGATTATTGGTCGTGTATTTGTAATAACACTGTGGAACAAGAGCTCTCTGAGTATATACTGGGCAGCCTTTCAGGTTTGGATTAAATGTTGATCCATAGTATTTTTTTGGTTCCCAGCTACCGCTTCCTAGATTTGAATAGTATCCGATATCTCTTTTATGATTATCGTTTCGTGAACTCGTACAGCTGCTTGAATATGCAAATATATAGTTTCTTTGGTTTCGTAGAGAATAGACGCTATTAAACGTTTTAAAGCTGTGACCGTTAAATCAACATACTCTATTATAGCTACTATGACTATATCATCCGTAACTATATTCTCTATACGAGTTTGAATTATAGTTATTATAACTGTTGTAGTGATACGCTCCAACTCAAAGAGTAAGAGAGAAAGATAGTATTGCAGAGAGTAGTAGAATTATTTTTTTCATAGATTATCTAAAGATTAGTAATTGTAGTGGTTTGATCTTGAGTGCGAATTGTAATTGATTCTATCATTATATGAATAATTTACACTATCATATTGGCTCTTGTTATTACTGTAACTATTGTTGTTATCGTAGTGGTTTAATCCGTACGAGTTGTATGAATAGTTATCGTAGTTTGATCATCATCTATATGAACTATCATGTCATCCTGAACGTTGGTAATTACTGTGGTAATAGTCAGATCGGTGATAGTCGTTATGGTAGTGATTTTGAGAATACCTGTTGTAGTGATTAACCGCAGGATGTCTGTTATAGCTCAGATCAATAGATCGTCTATTGTAACTCGTATCTATGTTTCTTCTATTATAGCTGAGATCTATTGGGTTTCGAGTGTAATCATCTCTAAAAGTAGGACGTTCATAAGATGGTGGTGTTACAGTAGGTCGTGATGAACACTGTCAAACACTATCATAGCTATACCCTGCTTCTTGAAGTTCACATATACTATTAAATGTTTTTCTTAGTCATGACCGTTTTCCACATACCAGTTGTTTTCTTGCGTTATCACAGACTGCTCACTTTTTTCCAACTCTTACAGACTTTGTTTGTGAGTTATTATGCTCATTGGTTTCACGTATATGGTTTCATTTATCTGCGATAGAGCTAAATGAAAAGTATTCACCATTTGGTGCAATAGATTTAAAATAATCAAAACGACAGGTTTTTACTATAGTTTCACTCCCACTTTTACGAGTATCTTTGGTCGTAAAAGGCAATGATCCAGCACAATTTTCAAGTGTTGCACCAATTTTGTTTTTTAATAGAGAATCAAGCTTAATAGAGTCTCCAGCATTAAATCATGAAACACGTAGACTTGTTTCAATAAAAATACTTTGTCATTTTTTTGTATGAGCCGCGTTTTCAACGCTAATAGAAGTCACAGCGATATCAGGTGTTTGGTACTCACCAGGCTTTGACGCAAGTCAAATCTCGAGTGATGTAAATACAAGCAAAGCTATAACTCAAAACATCAAAAATAATTTTCTCATAGAATCTATATTAACAAGTAATATATTCATTATGGTGAGATAATATTATTTGTCAAATATTTAATATGTTTTTTAATAGAATTATATCTGCAGGAGTTTCTGTAGCTTTTTATTTCCTGATTCTGAAATAATTTTCACTATTTGCATAATAGATTGTAGAGACCGCTTTAGGTTAAGTAAATCTCTTGGAAGCGCTCGTCATAGCGCGAGTCTATTTAGAATAGCATCAATATCTGATATATTTTTAAGCTCTCAGCGTAGTTTTGATAACAGTATAGTATCTGAAACTAACTCAGAGATAAAGTCTTGTCGCTGTTGTATTTTTGATATATCGGTAAGTGGGGCAATAATTTGTTCTCGCATAAAACGGTTCCCCATCGGAGTCTTAGTATCGTTGATAACGCCCAGCAGTGTTCATTTTAGTGTTGAGCCAGTAGAAAAGTTATAAATAATATCTAGGCTTCGCATACTCGACTCATCTATCTCTAGATGGTCACTATGACTATCAAAAGCCAGTGTGTTGAGAAAACTAAAGTCTCATTTTTGGTGTGCAATAATATATTCTAGGAGTTGCGCTGAAGCATATTGAGCTCAGAGCTGGTCCTCTATTCCAAATCAAGCGAGATTTTTTACGCCAAAGTGACTACATAAGTATTTTTGAGGATTATTCTGCAACTCAAAATAATACATATTGAGTGAGTATTTTTTTGAAAGCGTCTCTGTAATTTCGCTGTTATTAAACAAGTTTTTTGATAGAATAACTTCTTTGGGAGATATTTTATATATTTGTTCTAGCATCTTGGCTAATTCATTAAACTGAGAAGTCTTCCAACTATTGTCAGCTATATTGAGTTGTGAGAGCCCATATATACCATTATCTAAACTCAGTGAGAGTAACACCTGTGATTCATCACTGTTTGGATAGTCTTCTGATTCAAGTGAAAGCGTTGATGGAGTAACAACTCGAACGACTTCTCGTTTTACTATTCATTTTAGTTTTGGATCAGACACTTGCTCTGCTATGGCTACTTTGTATCCTGCATGTATAAACAATGGAAGGTATTTTTGCTTAGCATGATATGGAATTCCAGCCAGAGCTATAGGATCTTCAGAGTTTTTATTTCGAGATGTTATCGCTATTCATAGTACTCTATGAGCAATATGAGCATCATCAGAAAACATTTCATAAAAATCACCCATCCGAAAAAACAAAATACAATCACTGTATTGTTTTTTCAGGTCATAATATTGCTGCATAGCTGGTGTAACATTCATGTTATCTAAATTTAAGCATTACTTTTCTTCGTGACTGACGCTGTATTTGTTTTCCATCACTATAATGACGAGAAATATTTAGCAAGATTCATAGTCCTAAAGCTAATGAGAGTAAACTTGATCCTCCGTAGCTGACAAAAGGAAGCGTGATACCGGTAAGGGGAACGATATTAAGATTTACTCATATATTAATAAAGGCTTGTATGAGTATCCAGGTACTGATTCATATAGCCGTGTACTGAGCAAAAGGATCGGTGACATGCGATGAAATCTTGTATCAGCGGTATCAAATATACAAATACATACACAACAACAACAAAGCTCATATGAATCATAGCTCCTCAGCGACTACCGAAAAGATAAAATCTCATTGCACTTCTGGCAGGTATCAAAACTTTTGAATAGAGCTTCAAAAACCAAGTCCAAAAAATCCACCACTTCATATAGCAATAAGCGCTTGTTCGGTTTGATAGTTGATCGTTTTATTTTTTATAGCCTCTTGGTTATTCGCCAAAAAGTTATCAATTCTTTGCGTAATATATCAGAGAGTATTCAAGTTTTTTCCAGTAGCTTTATCATAGTCTCCAGCTGAATATATCAATAGAGAAAAAATAGCCCCAATAACAGCCAGCATAGATAAATACTTTACATTAGCTCCTGCTGCAAAAAACATAATCACACACACTGGTACCACGACCATGATAGTACCAAAGTCTGGCTGGAGTGCTACCAGTCATAGAGCTGAACCTATGATCAGCATAAAGGGAACGAAACCATTTTGAAAGGTGTGTAGGAAGTGTTTATTTTTCTTAAAAAAGTAAGCTAGGAATATAATAATAGTAAATTTTAGAAACTCGGTGGGCTGAATGGTAAATGGAATACCAGGTATACTAATCCACCCCCTGGCTCATTTTAAACTCAGTCAGGAAACGAGTACAAATATGAGTAGGAATATAGTAGCTCAAAAGAAATATTTTGAGTTTTTTTCAAAAAAAGTATAGGGAATCTTTGTCGTTATTGCGAGTACAATCATAGCAATAACCACATGGGCTATATTTCGAAGCACATAAAAATAATTATAGGCTTCTTCTATAATTCATTTTTTTGCCATTATGTCCGTAACTCGAAATGATGAATATACTGATACCGACGATATCATAATCATCCCAAATATCACCAATCATAAGACTGCGAATAATAATTTATAATCTATATTTTTCATAGGCTCTATTAACGAGTTAGTCACTCAATCATAGTACTTACAGCAGGGTTATTTGTCACAATGACTGTTTTCAAAAAAACAATAGTGATCAGTACAATAATTGCTGAGAGTTCAAAAGGTCCTACGGTAGTAGGAATCTTTGATTTAATAAATCCATAGATCGGATCAAGTACCTGAGAGATAAAGGCTGGTCTCCATTTTAATCACAGCAATTGCAACCAAGAAAGCACGACGTCTATAATAATGATCCAATAGAGTAGATCTAAAAATATAAATAGTGTAAATAGTAGTATGGTCATAATAGTTTAGTTAAATGTTTTATATCAGTCTTTTGCCGCTTCTTCTTGGGCTTTCTTTTTACTACTCCCGGCTCATTTTCAGATTTGTTTTTCATCGAGAAACACTCATACTAAAAAGTTTTTATCATGATCAGGACCAGACTCTTCGAGTACATTGTAGGTCGGTGTTATGTCATGTTCAGCCTGAGCATATTCTTGAATGAGTGTTTTAAAGTCTTTGGTAAGATTGTTATCTAGAATAGTTTCTAGAGTAGTATAGATATATAGATTAATAAAATTTTCAGCTTCTCTAAATCACCTATCTAGATAGAGAGCTCCAATAAAAGCCTCAACTACATTAGCGAGTAAATAATCATTATCTCTTCCTCCTGATTTTTCTTCTCATTTTCACAAAAATAAGTACTGTGGAAAATCGAGTACTCGTGCTACTTTTGAGAGATTGGTTCACCTCACTAACGCGCTACGTATATCGGTTAGGTCTCATTCTGGTTTTTCAGGATAATCTCTAAACAGATTATTAGTGATAACGAGTTCTAAAACAGCGTCTCAAAGAAATTCAAGTCGCTCGTTGTGTTCTGGGGTATAGTCAGGTCGCTCGTTTACGATAGATCGGTGAATAAATGCGAGTATATATTTAGATATATCTATCGCTTCTAGCTCTAATTTTTCGAGTAGTGCAGAGAGTTTATTAATACATATTTCGCTTACTATAGCTTTTTTTGTAATAACCAAGGGCATGTTCATTAAAAAATATTTAATGAATGTTTTATAGTTAACAATGAAAAATTATATTTCATTAATATTTATAAAATATTCAGGTATTTTTATTATATAAAATAAAGTAATAATATCAAAAAAATAATCAGACCTCATACAATTTTCTCCTATTAGGAGAAATGAAGACCAATTATGGTTTCGTTCCCTCTCCTAATAGGAGAGGGTTAGGGTGAGGTTTTATGTTTTAGAAAAAATAGAATAAGCATTTTTTGGTTTCAAGCTATCTAGCTCTGCAGATATCTTTTCGCTTTCTTCATATACTTTATTGAGCACTCCGTTTACAATCTTTTTACAAGAATCATCACCATATACTTTTGCGAGCTCAACGGCTTCGTTAATACTTACTTTGGCAGGTATTTCTTCTTTGAGAAACATCATCTCACATATTCCTATGTATATAGGTAGTAGGTAGATAAAACTCATTTTTTCAATTTCAAACTTTGGTGAATATTTTTGAATGAGAGCTATACAGGTAGCTTCTTTCTCTACAACCAGTAACTCCATCTCTGCCATGTAGTCTTCATCGAGTACCCCTGCAAATTTAGACAACAAAAAAGAAGCTGTAAATTCAGCATTATCGATATGGGTATAACATTTAGAAAACAATCTTTGAAACAGGAATTTTCGTGTTTTTTTTCGACTTACTTTTGAAACAACTTCTTCTGGCATAGGAGTATTTAGTTATGTAAATGAGCTTGTATCCACCACTTCCCTATTTTTTGCAATAAAAAAACCTTACGTCAGCAGGACATAAGGAACACTAGTCTATCTAGACTCTTGTAGTTTTTTTGCTTTTTGTTTTTTGAGCTATTACTTGCTCACCTTTGTACATTCCATTTTCATCAGCGAAATGTGCGAGGCCGTTCTCTTCTTTATTTAAAGAAACTCTATTAAATAGTTTTCTAGCTGTAATTTTAATCCAGTTAGTTGTTCGTCTCTTAGATCGTACTTTTGAATGTTTTTTCTTTGGACCGAAAGCCATAATTTTATCATTAATTTTTAAAACAAAGGGATTTTATACGTTTCCGCATTAAATGCAAATGTTTTTTAGCAAAAAACTATTTTAAAATTCCTCATACAAATCTTTTTATTTCGGTCATATCTGGTAAATTTGGATTATCTACATTTTTACGAGTAATAATCCTTCACAATATTTTACCAATACCACCAGAGGACTCAATCATACCACTATTCTCTCCAGGGTTTTTATGAGCAAATTTTATTCTTAAAAATCGCTCTCCATCATTCTCTGTATATAAGAGCGTTGTAAATCCTATTTGTTGAAATAATGTAGATAAATCAAGAGAATTGTCTGTTTTTAAGATCTCATTTAGAATTTCTTTTTTTTCTGTACTACTTTTTAATTCAAAGTCTTTTTCATTTCTTTTTAGTATTTGTAATACATTTGGCTTTATTCAAGAATATAATTCATGAATATATCATTCCAGTTTTTTATTAGAGAATGAATAGGCTAGATGATGTGTATCTTGAAATATTGCAAGGTTCTCTGTATTCATCATAACACCTGACATATCAAGTGCTATATCTATTGCGTAATAGTTATTATCATCAAAATTAAAAGATTTTTTAAATTCTACTCATTGTGCCAATAAATATTCTCAAAATTCTTCTATATATCATAAATTTTGCTGATTGATTGCCATGTCTTTTCTATGCTTATCAGCAAGTTGGTACTCTCTTGTGACAATGTTATTTGTTGTTCATATTTCATTAGATAATAAAGTAACATGGACATGTGGACGAAAAACAGACTGAGTTTTTCATGCTCAAGGAATAATTGCTGTATTGATTCAAACAATAAGCTGTAGCTTACTTGAGTTAATTTCCTCAGAATATTCTAATTCTAATCCTGAGACTACTTTCTCAAGAAGCTCGAAAAGCACTCCTGAGTCTCTTTCATCGAGTCATTCAATACTCGAAATACTCAAATCATCTCATATATATATTATTTGGAAATCTTTATCAGAGTAAGGTCAAGATTTTGTGTGAACCAACCAATTTCATTGCTCATGAATTATATTTCATTCATCTAACATTTGTTCTCTAATATTTCAGCCATCTCTCCATCTTGTTAAAAAACCAGGATCGCTTCGTGCTTTTGATGACTCAATATCATACTGAAGTAGGCTCATTATTATATTTAATTATTCTATTATATTAAATAGATTATAATCTAATTATTTAAAAGTCAATATTATTCATATTTCACTTGATAATTTGGGTTTTATTGATAAAATTGAGGAAATAACTTATTTTTATTGAGACGATACAAAAAAATATGCAAAAAATATTAATAGTAGAAGACGATCTGGGTATTAGTGAGAGTCTGAAATTGTACTTAGAGAACTCTAATTTTGTGGTAGAGCTCTACCCTACTGGTAAAGACGCACTCAAGGTAATTGAGAGCTCTGAGGCTGACCTGGTGATACTCGACGTAAACCTACCCGTTATGGATGGTATTGAGATCTGTAGACTATTGCGAGAAAGCTCGAGTATACCAGTTATCATGCTGACAGCACGATGAGGTGAGACAGATAGAATCGCAGGACTGGAAAACGGAGCTGATGACTATATTCCAAAACCTTTTTCTCCACGAGAACTTTTAGCAAGAATCAATGTAATTCTAAGAAGATCAGTAAAAGGCAATGAAACAAGTGAAACTGATACGAATATTATAAGTTTCAAAAACGTGTCATTAGATACTGATAAAATGGTATTACTCGTAGATAACAACAAAGTGAGTGTAACTAAAAATGAATATGATATTCTCAAAAGAATAATACAAGAAGATGGAAAAGTAGTAAGCCGAGAAGCCATTATGACAGAAGTAATCTGATATGATAAATATATCTACGACCGAACCATCGATACTCATATTAAAAATCTCAGAAAAAAAATTGGTGACAAAGAGATGATTATCACCGTTCGAGGTGAATGATATAGATTAAATAAATAAATAAACCATGACTCTCGCACAAAAATTTCTGGCCGTAGTACTCAGTAGCATCTTGTTTGTCGCAATGATGAACGTTTTGGGGTTCTATATCTTTTATGGATCATTTTTTAAGATCTATCTTGCTGAGCGTATATCTACACAAAAGACCATTACTCTAGAATACGTAGATAATATTCGAGCGAAACAGACCATAGATGATATCGATAGTATCTTTTCAGATATAGAAATAGAGTTTTTCGAACTTCTGGAAAACAATCAATGAGAAATACCTACCGAAAACAAAGAAAACCGAGACGTGGTTATTAACTATCTCGTAAAAGCTGGTATCGCACCAAAATATATTGAAGAGATTATCCCAACCGATAACTTCTCGAAAGTACTAGAAAACATTGGGAACACAAGCTCTCCTGAGTCGAAGTTTTTAAACCGAATCATTATCGCGATGATCATAACTAATGTACTCTCTATCGCTATTGCTGCTTTGTCTATATTTATCTTTACACAAAAAACCATTAAACCGATCACCCAGGTTACAAAAAAAATAAAAGCCATAGACCCTCGAAAGAGTAACGTACTTATCGAGTACCCTGCCAGAGAT
>Ga0075466_1000443_pt1 | contig 15207 bp, 16 predicted proteins | sample DEB08_DNA_16_FD_71486 | JGI IMG/M metagenome (GOLD analysis project Ga0075466, IMG submission 71486) | Aqueous microbial communities from the Delaware River and Bay under freshwater to marine salinity gradient to study organic matter... | ecosystem: Environmental > Aquatic > Marine > Coastal ... | reverse complement strand
AGCAGCCAGCCACAGTGGGACAGGTTTGGCGTTGAGAGGCAGGGTGTCAATTTGTGCTGCCGGATCAATTTCTTCCTTTCGTCCCACCACAATGCTGATTATTGTGTGAACCACGAGAACAGTAAGAAGTAGGAGCCCATCAAATAAACTGACTTGTCCGTCAAGACTGACAATGAGGAGGGCGGCAGACAAGCCAACCATCACGGGGATGTCGACTCGAACCAGTTGCCTCTTAATCACAAGTGGGCTAATCAAAGCCGAAATCCCCAGAATCAGCAGAATATTGGCGATATTGCTGCCCACCACATTTCCTACTGCAAGATCTGGTACTCCACTGAGGACCGAACCAACGGTGACCGCCAATTCCGGAGCAGACGTCGCAGCCGAGACAACAACAAGGCCGATGACCAGAGGTGAAATTCCCGCACGGACCGCAAGGGTGGAGGCCCCTCGCACGAGTGCTTCACCACCGCCGACAAGAAGCACTAGGCCTGCAACCACCAAAAAAATGTCAACAACGCTCACCTCCGAATTCTACTTAAATCTTTGAATCTCTATTTCTCGGTCCGATTGCGCCTTCGTTGAGGGAATCAATTCCACTCTCGACGTCGTGGCGTCCTAGGTGACATGATGTGGTGGTGAGGGTCGTAACGTCATTTGTGGATCCATCCTTGCCCCAACTATTCCTCGAGTTTGGTCTGCTACTGGTTGGTTTGGGAATCATTGCGCGCTTGGCACAACGCTTTGGGTTTTCTGCCGTTCCGTTTTACCTACTCGCGGGCCTGCTCATGGGTGATGGTGGTCTCTACGGGATTGACCCTCGAGGGATTTTGGTTCCGACCTTGGCAGAACTTGGTGTTGTGCTCCTGCTGCTTTTGCTTGGACTCGAGTACTCGGGAACACAACTTGTTGAAACAGCGCGAAGGCAATCGCGTTCAGGTGTAATTGACCTAGTATTAAATGCAACCCCCGGTGTTGCCATGGCACTAATTCTTGGCTGGGGACCTGCCGGGGCGCTCGCATTAGGTGGAGTTACCTATATTTCTTCCTCCGGAATCGTGTCGCAAGTTGTTCGCGATCTGCGCTGGCGACGTAACCCGGAAACACGGCCGGTGGTCAGCATTCTTGTGCTCGAAGACTTAGTTATGGCTCCCTATCTACCCATTCTTACCGTTGTTCTGACTGGCGCCGGATTGGTAAGCGGGCTGGTTTCAACGGGAGTCGCGTTGACTGTCGTTGCCGTCGTAATTCTGATTGCAGTCCGTCGCGAGGGTCACGCTCAACGGTTCATAAAGACTTCCGATCCTGTAGGCGTACTTCTCGTTGTATTCGGTGCAGCAGTTGCGGCCGCGGGACTTGCCGGTTTAGTTTCGTTTTCACCCGCAGTAGCCGCATTCCTCGTCGGGTTACTCCTCACTGGCGAGGTGGCCGAAGTCGCTCGCCGAAGGCTGGATCCCTTGCGTGAATTACTCGCAGCCGTTTTCTTCGCCTACTTCGGTTTATCAACGAACCCAGCAGATTTACCGGCCGTGATCCTGCCGGCGCTCGTACTGGCGATCATCACTATTTCCACGAAATTTGTTACTGGATGGTACGCGAGCAATACGGTTGACGGAGGCACGATTTCCAAGCTTCGGGCAGGTGCGCTACTCAGTGCCCGCGGCGAATTCAGCGTTGTAATCGCTGGTATTGCTGCAGTTTCCACGATTCTCCCTGGAGAGTTTCAGGCATTTGTCGCGGCGTACGTCTTGATCACCGCAGGTATTGCTCCGATCTTGGCCCGCTATGCCGAGCCGGTCGGCTGGTGGTGGGATCAGCGACCGCGAGCAAAAAAGTAAAGGTCAAGGGCGAGACAGTCCGAATCTGGGGGTCGTGCGATAGTGCCATTACCTGAGGAAGTGATTCGCGCTCCTTCACCAAGAAAGGCACAAATGTCACGGCGAATTGCAACTTCACTGGCAGCACTTTCCATCGCGGCCACATCATTCCTTGCAATCCCAATTATTACAGTCGCTGCGCCCTCCATTGTGTCTCCGAGAATTCTCAGTGCCGATTGGGGATTGAACAATGCCAATGCGTGTCCAACGGGTGAAAAAGGTTTAGACAACATTCCCGTGACATTTAATTGGTTTATTAATCCGACCACAATCGCGGTCACTGATTTTGTCATCACACGAACCGACGGCACAACGGTCAACCCCACCTGCGCACTCCAGTACCCACCCAATGAACCAAATGAAATCCAAACCGTGAACTTAATTGGTAACTTTGGTGACCCAGCGGGTGTACGGCCACAAACCGTTACGGTTGTGGGCGAACTTGAAGGTCGGCCACCGCGCGCTTCGACTTGGCAACCGATAACTCCGGGACTATCCAAGACAATCGTGCAGATTGAAGCGGGCCCAGAAATCTCTGACGCCTGGATGCTTACGCCCGCAATGCTTGAAGGGGATAAGAACGCATGCACTGTGGGTCGCACATTTGTGCGCGTTGTTTGGTCCAACGGCATGACCGCGTATCCAGGTGGAACGGAGGTTGGTGAGGCAGCCATTAACTCTTACCGCGCACTATTCAAACTGCCTAATGGCAAAGTAATTAATGTTCGGCCACTCGCTGTTGCCGACCTAGCAGATCACAGCTCCACCGCGATGGATGACAATATGCATGATTTATGCCTACCAAAGGTTCCTGCCCGTGCGGTGCTCAGTGAGATCCGGATCGGCGGTAACTTTCTACAAGACCCCAATGGTGATCCAAACTTGGTTCAACGCTTCACAGTGCATGCTCCGCTTTAAAGCACATTGTTGCTGAGACGAGCACCTGCCGGTGAAGTGTTAAGCACCTCGACGTGAGTCGCCGTGATCACGCTTTGGATGCATTCCAACGAAGTCTTGGCCAATCCGAAGCAGTTGTGGATCGGTCAGGTCGCTGATGTCACAGCGCACTTCACCGAGAATATTTGCAGCTACATCAGAAAAGTGTTTTTCTGCATAAGCTGCGAAATGATGCCCTGCATTGGCTTTACCGGTCCCATTGGTCAGCAAAATAATTCCATTTGCTTCATGTAAGGACTCACACAGCAATTTCCAGTACGCATCACTGTCGGCTTCATAGGTGCCATCTGGGTTACCAGCACGGTGGTACACGTTGTGGTAAAAATTCTTTGGATCTTCTGCCGTTACAGTCTCGGGCCGATCATGTGAATCCTGATCGAGTGCGAAGATTCTCGTGTGGTGAAAATCAATGACAGCAATGGCAATCTTGCCTCGAAGGATGACTACGTCTGTTTTGTTTTCCATGTTAAATCTCCTGGCCCTTGGGGCGAGGATTGAAGCCCGCATTTTTCAGCATCCGGCGAAGGTCGACAACCATCTGGGTGTCAATGTCCTTGCCATGTGGATGGTCAAACACTTCAGTTTCCTCACCGAGGGTGACGGTGAATTTCCCGTCGTGCTTTTCTTCCACCGTACCTGCCGCTTGGAGGAGGTGGAGCACGTCAGCCCAGCGAATATTGTGGCTCACCGGGTGTGAATAGATAACCGAGAGAGTGTCCAAGTGGTGATTATTCAAGTGTGTGGGGTTCTCCCCCGTAGCTTCAGCCATGCACATACCTTGTCATGCCTTGCGGTTGTGTCGCCACTGAGGGCTGGTCACAATAGAAATAGAGTTTACAAACCATACGATGCCCTTGGCCTATAACTTCCTGAATAGTCTGGCGTAGTTGAAATGGACGTGCCTAGCATCGAGTACGTCCCTTTATATCTGCGCGCGCTCGGGACCGGCTGGATGTTTGTTGAACTTGCTAACACCTTGGACAACCTTGGTTTGCAGAAAGCCCTTAGCACCAATGGACGTATCATGGTGGAGAGTTCACTGCGCCGCTCGAGCAAGGTTCACACCAGATGTTTCGATGGAGAATTGATCGCGCCAGTTAGCGCGGGTCAGCCGCCGAAGATTTTGGCGAAGAATCCTTTGTTCGCGCGTGCAGCGGCTTTATCGGCCGCAGTGCACGAACAGCGCTGATTCTTGGGAATTCCGCGAAGTACTTCATTCTTGTGGTTGCCGCAACCTGCCCAGGTTGCTTTCTTGCAGGTTTTACAGCTCACTTGACGACACATTATTGAATTACCTTTCCGGTTGGCTGGCTTGGCTGACTCAGCCGAAGCATACCCCCTGGGGTATTATGGAGGTAGGTAGGTTCGATTGTGGTTATTGTGATCGACTGAAATTGGCTTCAATTGTTGGCAGGGTTATGGTGATGAGATGATTAAATTATTAGCGAGTTTCACGTTGGCTTCGCTGATGCTTGCTGCCCTCATCCCTACGGTGCAGGCTGCCCCCCCGAATTCATATCAAACGCGATATCTCGACATTCCCGTTCAAGAAACCGGGGTCGTAGACGTTGTGGCAGACGGTGACACATTTCGTTTTATTGAAGATGGAACATCGGAATATGTAACTGTCCGGCTCTTGGGAGTAAACACTCCCGAAATTCGTGGGTTTAATAATGTGCACCGGGATACAGATATGTGTGGGGGCGCAGAAGCGACTGACGTCTTGAAGTCAGTTCTGCGGCCCGGCTCTCGAGTGCAGTTGCGTTCACTCAGTAAGGAATCAGAGAATCGCGGCCGGATCCAACGCTACGCATTCGCTTGGAATCCACTTACGGAACAGTACGACATTGATGTCCAAGCGATCATTGCCCAATCCGGGCTCGCCATGTGGTTCACCATCAAATATGAGTCCTCACTTTCCTACCAGTACCGCGTCATGATCGCCCAAACCCAAATCGACAAGAAAGGGATTTGGAATCCCAAATATTGCGGTCCCCTTGAGCAGCCGGATGCGAACATAAGTGTGATTGTTAATTGGGATGCCGAAGGAAATGACAATGCAAACATCAACGGCGAATTCATTGTTGTTCGAAACTACGGCAAGCAGGACGTGGACCTCACCGGATGGTTACTCCGGGACTCAAGTCTGACATCCTGGTTTTACTTTCCTGGCGGATCAGTGCTGGCACCAAATGACTTTCGAGTGGTGCATGCCGGTGTGGGTGTCAATGGCACACCGAAACCACGTGACCTTTACATGAACTCTGAAACAGCACTATTCCCCAACATTGCGCCCAAATTGTTCCTTGGAGACGGCGCCTACCTCCTGGATCGCAACACCGCAATGCGCAGTTACTACGAATACCCGTGCGTCCTTGATTGTTCGGATCCCTTGCAGGGCGTTTTGCAGATAACAAAAGTAAATGCCGTGTCAACCGCCAAGTCCATGGCTGCGCGCGCAAATCAGGAATACATAAAAATAAAGAATGAGGGTCTTGCGCCTGCTTTATTGGACGGTTACTACCTCAGGCGGGGTGTCTCCACTTACCCATTCCTTGTTAACTCGGTAATCAAACCTGGCAAGACACTTACCGTACGAATTGGAAAAGGCACCCCTACAATTTCTACACAGTACTGGGGCCGGGACTCAACGCTATTGCGTGACAGAGGTGATCGAGTTGCTCTCATATCCAACCGAAACGTAACGATCAGTGCCAAGGCTTGGGGACAACGCTAACTACTTCTTCTTCTTCTTTTCTTGCGCTTTCTTTTCAGCCCGCTCGGCTCGAACCCTGACTTCAATTTCTTCAGCCTCTTCCAGCGTAGGCGCGCCTCCACCAAAACGAGCCGGAATCCAGGGAGCACCAGCAACATTGTCGGGATACCGATCAATTGCTTGAGCTAATAGGTCTCGCAATGCTTCACGCAATCGATCATTCGCTTCATCCGCGTCACCGGAAATATCAAGTGGTTCTCCCACCATAATCACGATTGGGCGACCCCGGGTTAAGTCCTTACCAGCGTAGGAGAGCACGCGGTGTCCACCGAAAATGATCATGGGAAGCACAGGGACTTTGGCTATCCGCGCCATACGAATTGTGCCGCTTTTTACATCCTTGATGTCTAAAGATCTGCTCATTGTGGCTTCGGGAAACACCCCCACGATCTCACCTTTTTTCAAATCAGCAACCGCGTCACGGAAAGCTTGGGAACCCGCATCTCGATCCACGGGAATATGTTTCATTCCGCGCATGAGTGGCCCCGCAATTTTGTGTTTAAAAATAGAATCCTTTGCCATGAAACGAACGAGTCTGCGTCCACGCATGTGAGCAGGAATTCCACCGAGGGCAAAGTCCAAATAGCTCGTATGGTTGATTGCGAGAAGAGCACCACCGGAAAGGGGGATATTTTCTTCACCAACAACATCGATCTTAAGTCCCAGCCCGGCAAAAGCACCTTTGGCTATAAGAACAATTGATTGGTAGAACGGTTCGGCCACGCTGTAAGACTACTGCCCTCAGGTAAAAATGCCCCGAAGTAAGCGAGAGTGGGACTACTAAATACCGTCTCCGATTCGAGCACCATTCTTTTCCAACAGCAAGCGCACTTCAGAGGATCTATAGCGTCGGTGACCACCCAGTGTGCGGATACTGGTCAGCTTTCCGGATTTAGCCCAGCGAGTCACGGTCTTAGGGTCAACTCTAAAAAGGGACGCCACTTCACCGGGTGTCATTAGGTGTTCCGTTTCAGGAATCTGATTTACCCTCGATACCGGGGCTTTGCCGGCTAGGGTATTCGCTACAGGCTGCTGAGCAGAACTGCCGCTTGGCCGTGGGTTTTGCGGGTTCACGCGTGTAACAACTCCCCTCGTCGTAATCATGGCTGAAATCGAGGTGAAAATTGGGCACCCCCGCGCATGATTGACCTTAGGGTAACCTTAATTACTCAATATGCAAGCCCAAACGAGTTCTCCACGTTGCCTCTGGCCAAAAACTGGGGGGCTACCCTGCATGCATGGCAATTACCAGTGATCCTTGGGCCCAATTTTCCGACCATGAAGAAGTGGTGATCAGCCAAGATCCGACTACGGGTTTGCGCTCCGTCGTCGCAATTCATTCCACTAAGCTCGGGCCGGCCCTAGGCGGTACCCGAATGGCGCTTTACTCCGAACACCCCGATCCCCACGCTGCCGCCTATTCGGATGCTCTACGACTTTCACGCGCGATGACATTGAAAAATGCGCTGGCCGGACTCAATCACGGTGGCGGCAAAGCTGTTCTGATCGCTGATCCTGCAAACAAGTCGCGCCAGGAATTGCTTAACTATGGACGTTTGATTGAATCATTGGGCGGGAAATATGTCACTGCAGGCGACGTGGGCATGCAGGTTGCCGACATGGATGTGGTGGGCGAAACTAGCCAATATGTAACCGGTCGGTCACCCGAAAACGGTGGAGTAGGTGACTCAGGAATCCTGACGGCTTTGGGAATCTGGCAGGGGATGCAAGCCGCCGTTGAGTTTTTGAGTGGACGTAATGACCTGTCCCGGTCAACCGTCGGTGTGATTGGTGCTGGAAAAGTTGGCGGACGTCTTATTTCACATCTGATCGAATCCGGTGGGACAAAAGTGATCGCGATGGATCCCATTGCAAGTATTCGTGCCGAAATAACCGCTTTGTTCCCCGAAGTTGAGTTCGTTGACTCTTTCGAAGAAATGTTGGCCGCTCGACCATCGATCATTTCCCCCAACGCCATGGGTGGCTTCATTACCGCTGAGATGATTCCCGACCTAACCACTGCCGGGGTCTCTTTGATCTGTGGCGGAGCCAATAACCAACTGGCGCAAGCCCCAGTCGGGGACCTTCTCTCGGCTGCAGGAATTTTGTACGCTCCTGACTTCATGGTCAATTGCGGTGGTGTTATTCAAGTGGCGGAAGAGTTAGTTGGGGCTGATGTTGATAGAGCTCGCAAACAGGTCATGAAGGTGTACCAAACCACCCTTGAAGTCCTCGAATCAGCCAAGATTGCCCAAATTACTCCTGTGGCAGCGGCCGAAGCCAAGGCTTGGGAGCGGATCAACGCCTAGTTCCATTGGGGTATCCGCACGGCCGGGGAGTGGACGGTAGTATTGCGTCGGTGGTCGGCGAGAGTGCCCCCACCAAAACTATTAGTCCACTAGCTACCGGTATGTACTGGAAGAGGGGGTCGAGTCATGGGACGCGGCCGAGCGAAAGCCAAGCAAACAAAAGTTGCGCGCGAACTCAAATACGGCGGGCCTCAAACTGACTTTGATCGGTTACAGGCTGAATTGAGTGGCCAGCCTGCAGTTGTTTATGTTGAAGAAGTAACCGCGGAAGAGGATTCCGAAGAAGACCCTTACGCGAAATACTACGAAGACAGCGAAGACGAAGCCGCAAAATAATTGAGCGACCTGTTTGACGAGCTATTTTTCGTAGGTCCCGACCAAACTCACTGATCCCCCACCGCCACCTTTAGCCGGTGCGTCTCCCACCTCACCATCATTGCGATCACGGATCGAACCGCAGACCCATGCATCAACTTCACGGCTTCCCAAGATTTCAAGGCTCGTGTCAACAAATTCCTCGGGAACAATGGCGAACATGCCAATTCCCATGTTGAACGTTTTTTCAGCATCGCCCTGCGAAACATTTCCTTCACTACAAATCAAGTTGAAGATTTCCGCGGGCGCCCAAGTCTGGCGGTAAATATCGGCTGCAAGATTCATGGGCAACACCCTGGCCAGATTCGCCGCGATCCCACCTCCGGTGACATGACTAAAAGCGTGAACCCGTGATTCCCTAATGAGGGCGAGAGAATCGAGGGCATATATATGTGTGGGCTCTAACAGTTCCTCCCCCACGGTTCGACCAAGTGCATCAACGTAAGCGTCCAGTCCCAGTCTTCCTTCACCCAAAAGTACGTGCCGAGCAAGGGAGTAACCGTTGGAATGCAACCCCGAAGATTTCATAGCAATGACAACGTCGCCCACTCCTACTTTGTCAGGCCCCAAAAGATTCTCTGCGTCAACAATTCCTGTCCCTGCTCCAGCAATGTCGTATTCATCGGGTGCCATTAGCCCCGGGTGCTCGGCCGTCTCCCCACCCACGAGTGAACAACCGGCTAACTCACAACCGCGAGCAATTCCCGCAACGATGCTGGCAACGCGTTCTGGGTTAACCGAACCAACCGCGATGTAGTCGGTCATGAACAGTGGTTCAGCACCACAAACAACCAAGTCATCAACCACCATTGCTACCAAGTCCAACCCGACCGTGTGGTGAATGTCGAGTGCGCGCGCAACTGCGATCTTGGTTCCAACGCCATCCGTTGACGTTGCCAAAAGTGGCTGACGCATGTTCTTCGCTACCGAAATGTCAAAAAGGCCGGCAAAACCGCCGAAGTCGCCAACAACTTCTGGCCTGGTACTTGCCAGTATGGATGCGCGCATTAACTCAACGGCACGCTCACCGGACTCGACATCGACACCCGCTTGCGCGTACGTTGCGCCCAAGTCCGTCATGGACGATTAAGTGCATCAAGGGCGAGTGGATCAACGAGGAGGTGCTCGGATTCGGAGACCCTGCGTTCAATTCCTTCAAATATTTCAAGGTTCACTTTGTGTTCTTCGGACAGTTCAACGGGGTACACCCCATCGAAGCAGGCACGACATAAATTTTCCTTAGGAACATGCGTTGCCTCAATAAGTGCGTCAAGCTCGATAAACGCTAGTGAATCAGCTCCAATTGATGCACAAATCTCCTCCACGCTCAGTCCGTTAGCAATAAGTTCGGCTCGCGTAGCAAAATCGATTCCATAGAAGCACGGCCACTTAACCGGCGGGCTAGAAATTCGAACATGGACTTCAAGTGCCCCTGCTTCACGCAGCATGCGCACCAACGCACGTTGGGTGTTCCCGCGGACAATTGAGTCGTCAACAACAATGAGTCTCTGCCCCGCGATTACTTCCTTCAGGGGATTCAATTTCAGTCGGATACCTAATTGGCGAATCGTTTGCGAGGGTTGAATAAAGGTTCGTCCAACATACGAATTCTTGACAAGTCCTTCAGCGAAAGGGATCCCTGATTCTTGGGCGTAACCGATTGCGGCGTAGCGACCCGACTCGGGAACTGGGATAACAAGATCTGCTACAACGGGATGCTCCCTGGCCAGGCGACGCCCAGTGTCAACTCGCGTTGCCTGCACTGAACGCTGGGCAATTGAAGTGTCGGGGCGAGCCAAATACACGTATTCGAATAAACAGCCTTTAGGTTCCGCGGCCGCAAATCGGTGAGTGCGCAGTCCCTGTGAATCAATGACGATAAGTTCACCCGGCTCAACCTCGCGAACAATGGAGGCTCCGACAATGTCGAGGGCAGCCGATTCACTGGCGACAACCCAGCCGCTCTCAAGCCGACCAAGTACCAACGGCCTTATTCCCTGTGGATCGCGGGCGGCGTAAAGGGCATTGTCGTCCATGAATACCAAAGAAAAAGCCCCCTTAACTAAAGGGAGCTCTTTGATCGCTGCTTCTTCGAGGGATAGGTCAGGGTGTGCGGCAAGTAGTGCGGTCAAAATTTCAGTATCGGTGGTTGCCGCAATGGTGGCATTAAAGGGCAACTCCCCCGAGCTACTGTGCAGAGCAGCAATCCGCTTTCGCAATTCACCCGTATTTGTCAGATTGCCGTTGTGACCCAATGCCAAGTGTCCGGTGGCTGTTGTTCGAAATGTCGGCTGGGCATTCTCCCAAATACTTGAACCCGTCGTGGAGTAGCGAGTGTGTCCGATCGCCAAATGACCTTGTAGTGACTCCAGAGCGCCTTCATTGAAAACCTGAGAAACCAAACCCATGTCTTTAAAAACTACAATCCGGGACCCGTCACTGACAGCGATGCCCGCCGATTCTTGGCCACGGTGTTGTAACGCATAAAGTCCGAAATACGTCAGTTTTGATACTTCTTCACCGGGCGCCCACACACCAAAGACACCGCAAGCGTCTTGGGGTCCGACATCTTCGGAGAGGAGATTGTGGTTGAGAAGGCCATCACCGCGGGACACAGCGTCAGTCTACGCACATCACTGGTTCCATTACCTCCGCGGTCAAGGGCGTTTTTGCCGCCGATTATTCGCCGGAGGAACACAATGGAATCAGAGCGGCAGGGGAAACAATCCGCTCAAATCTGAACGCTCACCACTGGCCAGAATCACTCCTTGGTTAACCAATTCGGTCCAAGAGTGCTGACCGATTGCCAGTTGGCACAGGGTCGCGGCACTGAGTTCAACAACCGCTGCAGGGGTTCCCCTCCGGTGGGTGTGGCCCTCAACTATTTGGGTCGCAGCGAATGGCGGGACACGCAGTTCGACACTGCGGCCCGGTGAAATCTCAGTGAGTTCACGCAAGATCGCCTTCACACCGGATCGGATGGCTTCCTTGTCCACTTGGTCCCCATAAGTCGCTATTGACTCCAGCAACTCTCGTTCAGCGGGACTCAGCATTTCTAGCCCCCGAAAAGTGCGGGAAGTGTTGCTTCATGTGCTTCGCGTAATTCCCCAACCGTGAAAGTGAATAGTGAGTCGATGACAATAACCTGCTCACCGGGATAGCCACTGTCAATACCAAGCCCTGAATCCACCACGCCGAACCGAGTTGCACTCAGGCCTCGAGCAGCACACATTTCCGTGAAGCGGAGTTCCTCAGTTCGCGCAATAACCGCAATTGCTCGAGCGGTGCTTTCGGCGAACAGGAAAACAAATGGATCAATATTATCTGGGATCCAGAAGCGGGCACCCGTATTTGCACGCAGTGCCATCTCGGTGATTGCAACCCCGACTCCGCCGTCGGAGACGTCGTGGGCTGCGGTGATCATGCCATCACGGGAAGCCGCAACCATAATTTCACTGAGTAATCTTTCTTGGGCGAAGTTGACCTTGGGTGGGAGTCCGCCAAGGTGACCGCGAAGGTGAGCCCACTCACTCCCGGCGAATTCATCAAATGTGTCGCCCAAAATGTAGATCAGGTCGCCGTCGTCCTCCCAGGCCATCGGGGTACGGCGATCGACATCATCGATTACACCAAGAACACCGACGACAGGGGTTGGGTTGATCGCGATGTCACCCGTTTGGTTGTAGAAGGAAACGTTGCCACCCGTCACAGGAATACCCAATTCACGACAACCGTCCGCCAAACCTGTGGTTGCCTGGGAAAATTGCCACATGACTTCGGGGTCCTCGGGTGAGCCAAAGTTCAAACAGTTAGTAACCGCAAGTGGTTTTGCTCCCGCAACACTAATATTTCGGTAGGACTCCACCAGGGCCAACTGCGCACCGGCATAGGGATCAAGTTTGGCAAAGCGTGAATTACAATCGGTTGAAATCGCGACACCAAGTCCGCTCTCTTCATCAACACGAATCATTCCTGCATCTTCTGGCTGGGCAAGAATTGTGTTACCCATGACGTATCGGTCGTACTGCGAGGTAACCCAACTCTTTGATGCCAAATTGGGTGAGGAAATCAGGTCAAGCAAGGTTTGCTTTAGTTCCTCCGGGGTGGACGGGCGCGCTAGGCGCTGCGCCGTCGGAGTATCAGCCTGCAATGCGTCCTGCCAGCTCGGGCGGTGGAATGGTCGCTCGTAAACAGGACCGTCGTGAGCCACCGAACGAGGTGGAACATCAACGATTATTTCACCGTGCCATTCAATGACGAGGCGTCCCGTGTCGGTCACCTCACCAATAACGACAGCTTCGACATCCCACTTCTTGCACAGTGCCATGAAGTCGTCGATCTTTTCGGGCGTCACGACAGCGCACATGCGTTCCTGTGACTCGCTCATCAAAATTTCCTCTGGAGATAGTGACGCGTCGCGCAAAAGCACGCGATCCAGGTAGACGTGCATCCCACCTTCACCATTTGATGCCAATTCACTCGTCGCGCAAGAAATTCCAGCTCCACCAAGATCTTGAATACCTTCAACCAGTCCGGCGTGAAGTACTTCGAGGGTCGCTTCGATCAATAGTTTTTCCATGAAAGGGTCGCCAACCTGAACACTGGGTCGCTTGGCGGGGCCATCAGCGTCAAATGTCTCCGAAGCGAGCACCGACACTCCACCGATTCCGTCGCCACCGGTGCGGGCACCGTAAAGGACCACGAGGTTACCGACACCTTTTGCACTGGCGAGGTGAATGTCTTCGTGTTTCATCGAGCCTACACAAAGTGCATTAACCAACGGGTTACCCGCGTAACTCTCGTCAAAAACAAGTTCTCCACCAATATTTGGCAGGCCCAAACAGTTTCCGTAGCCACCAATTCCCGCGACAACTCCAGGCAGCACTCGCCGGGTGTCGGGGGCATCAGCGGGACCAAACCTAAGCGGATCCATTACCGCGATCGGCCTGGCTCCCATAGAAATGATGTCCCGCACGATTCCACCCACACCTGTCGCCGCACCTTGATAGGGCTCTACATAGGAGGGATGATTGTGGCTTTCCACCTTGAATGTGACTGCCCAACCGGCCCCAATGTCAACAACACCAGCGTTTTCACCGATTCCGACGAGCAAAATATCAGTCTTCGGAGCTTTCTCACCAAACTGTCGCAGGTGCACCTTGCTGGACTTGTACGAGCAATGCTCACTCCACATGACCGAGTACATGGCTAGCTCGCTACTGGTCGGTCGCCTACCCAAAATCTGCTTAATACTTTCGTACTCGTCCTGCTTGAGTCCAAGTTCAGCCCAAGGCTGACTGGCATCTGGGTTTTCCTGTGCAATGTCAACTGAGTCGATCATGAGGCACCCACAAGTGATTTCAAAACGCTGGTAAAAAATGGAATGCCGTCGGTGGTCGGGCCGGTTAATGCTTCAACGGCGTGTTCGGGGTGTGGCATGAGTCCAACAACATTTCCCGCCTTGTTTGAAATTCCAGCGATATCGCGGTAACTACCGTTTGGGTTTCCGCCGAGGTACGTTGCGACCACTCGGTTCTCTGCAAAGAGTTCATCTAATGTCACTTCACTCGCAACGTAGCCGCCCTCCCCATTTTTTAACGGTATAACAATTTCTTGTCCGGGTGAAAAATCTCTTGTCCACAACGTTTCAGTGCTTTCGATCCGAAGTTTCTGATCGCGACAGATGAAATGCTGATGGTCATTGCGGGTTAGAGCACCGGGGAGTAGGTGACTTTCACACAGAATCTGGAATCCATTACAGATTCCCAACACGGGGAGGCCGACCTGTGCCTTTTCAATGATGAGTGACATAACGGGGGCGAACTTCGCGATCGCTCCGCACCGGAGGTAGTCACCGTAGGAAAAACCACCAGGGAGGACGACCGCATCAACGTTGTGAAGGTCTGCGTCACCGTGCCACAGTGCTACCGGAGTTGCACCGGCAATGCGAATTGCGCGGGCTGCATCTGCGTCATCGAGTGACCCCGGGAAAGTAACTACACCAATTCGTGCATCCACAATTAGTTCTCGACCGTGAGTGTGAAGTCTTCGATTACCGGATTACTCAGCAACTCGCCTGCCAATTTTTGCATGACTTCGGCTCGCTCTCCCTCAAGTGCACCATCAAGATCGATAATGAACTGCTTGCCCTGTCGGACGTCGCTCACCCCAGTGAGCCCCAGTCGCCCAAGCGCGCCCTGAACGGCACGACCCTGTGGGTCAAGAATTTCGGGTTTAAGTGCAACGTTTACAACAACGCGGGCCACTGGCTCTCCTGAATTCGCTTTCCTGATTTCAATGGAAGACCCAAAGCCTATCGGTGCGAGAATTCCCAAGCACTCCACGCTGAGGAAACCATGTCCGTGAGATCTCGCTTGGCAGACCAATCCAACTCGGTTCTGCTCAGCTCAACATCAGCGAAAGTGGCCGGCGGGTCTCCTGCTCTACGAGGGGCGACTTCGGGGGCAATATCACGACCAATTACCGCTGAGATGGAGCTCATGACTTCACGGACACTGACCCCACTGCCTCGACCAACGTTAATAGCCCGATTCACCGTCCCTGCCTCACACTTTTTTACCGCCGCGACATGTGCGCCAGCTAAGTCGACAACATGGATGTAGTCGCGAATGCATGTTCCGTCAGGGGTTGGGTAATCCGATCCAAAAATCTTGGGTCGCATACCTTTTTCAAGAGCCAAGAACACCATCGGGATCAGGTTATTCACGCTGTTGTCTCCCAGATCCTCACTCCCAGCACCGGCAACATTGAAGTACCGCAGCGCCACCCAATTCAGCCCATTACTTGTCGCTAGGTCCTTGGCCAACCATTCGCCAATCACTTTTGTTTCACCGTACGGGGACTCAGGGTTGAGTGCTTCACTTTCTTTCACAGGATTTGATGGTGGGGTTCC
>Ga0075466_1000436_pt1 | contig 15258 bp, 16 predicted proteins | sample DEB08_DNA_16_FD_71486 | JGI IMG/M metagenome (GOLD analysis project Ga0075466, IMG submission 71486) | Aqueous microbial communities from the Delaware River and Bay under freshwater to marine salinity gradient to study organic matter... | ecosystem: Environmental > Aquatic > Marine > Coastal ... | reverse complement strand
CGCTTGGGCCAGTGATGTCGAGGACAAGCGCAGGGTATACACCCAAAAGCAGTGTCATAAAGACCAGAGGTGCAAAGATGACCCGCTCGCGTGTGCCCATATCGGTAATTGTGCGCAGGCTTTCTTTGATCAGATCCCCCATAACGACGCGGCGGTACAGCCACAGCGCATAGGCAGCTGAAAAGATCACGCCAGATGTCGCAACTGCCGCGACCCAAGTGTTTACTTGGAAGATACCAACCAATGTCAGAAATTCTCCAACAAACCCGGATGTGCCCGGCAAGCCGACGTTGGCCATCGTGAAGAACATAAAGATCAGCGCATAAGCCGGCATCCGGTTTACCAGACCGCCATAGGCGTCGATTTCGCGGGTATGCATCCGGTCATAAATGACGCCGACACATAGGAACAATGCGCCAGAGATAAAGCCGTGGCTGATCATCTGGAAAATCGCGCCATCAAGACCTTGCTGGTTCACTGCAAAGATACCCATCGTCACGAAACCCATGTGCGCTACGGACGAATACGCAATCAGCTTTTTCATGTCTTCCTGAACCAGTGCGACCAGCGATGTGTAGACGATCGCAATGGCCGACAGCCATAGAACCATCGGTCCCATCACTTCGGATCCCACTGGGAACATCGGCAGGCTGAAACGTAGGAAGCCATAGCCGCCCATCTTCAGCAAGATCGCCGCAAGTACCACAGAACCCGCGGTCGGGGCCTGAACGTGTGCGTCGGGCAACCACGTATGCACAGGCCACATAGGCATTTTGACCGCGAAGCTGGCAAAGAATGCGAGCCACATCAGGGTTTGCATGCCACCAATGATCTGGACGCCAAGGATGCTAAAGTTCTCGGTCTCGAAGGTGAACGTCATCAGCGTTGGAATGTCGGTTGTACCCGCCGCAGAGAACATCGCAACCATTGCCACCAGCATCAGCACAGAGCCAAGGAAGGTATAAAGGAAGAACTTGAACGACGCGTAAATCCGGTTCTTGCCGCCCCAGATGCCAATGATCAGGAACATCGGGATAAGGCCAGCTTCGAAGAACAGGTAGAACAGGACCAGATCAAGCGCCATGAAGACGCCCAGCATCAGTGTTTCAAGCAACAAGAACGCGATCATGTATTCTTTGACGCGGGTAGTGACGCTCCAGCAGGAGGCGATAACCAGCGGCATCAAGAATGTGGTTAGCATCACAAACAGGATCGAAATTCCGTCGACGCCCATTTTGTATTGCAGACCCAGAAGCCAGTCACGTTGTTCCACCATTTGGAAACCAGTGTCACTCGCGTCGAAATTGCCTAGAATAAACAGCGACGTCAGGAACGTGACCGCAGTTGTGACCAAAGCCACCCATTTGGCATTGCGCTGCGCGTCTTCGTCATCACCACGCAAGAACAGCGCTAGAATAACAGCGCCCAACAGCGGCAGGAACGTTGTCAGGGAAAGAATATTGCCCATTAGTTTGCTCCCCCGAACAGCGTCATCCAGGTCAGCATTGCGGCGATGCCCAGCACCATCGCAAAGGCGTATGTAAAGATATAGCCAGACTGTGCGCGGCCCGCGAGCCGTGTGAAGAATGGAATGATCCCCATAGCAAGCCCGTTAATGCCCCCATCGATTGTCTTGGTGTCGCCCTGCTTCCACAGCAGTCGGCCCAAAGCGAGGGTCGGCTTGATGATGGCAAAGTTGTAGATTTCGTCAAAGTACCACTTGTTCAGCAAGAACTGGTAAAGCGGTGCCTGCTGCGTGGCCAATTTATGCGGCCAGTCGGGGCGGCGAATATACATCTGATAGGCCAGACCAAGACCTGCAAGCATTGCAAAGAACGGCGCAAGTTTGACCCAAGTCGGGACTTCATGCGCTTCGTTCAACACATGGTTCTCGGGGGCCACGTGGATCGCGCCTTCGCCGGGTTGGCCTGCGAAGTTGTAATGATGCTCTTCTTCTTTTGCATCGGCATCATGCGCTACTTCTTCAGCGTGATCGTCTCCGTGTGCTGCATCTTCAGCGTGCGCCGCGTCGTCACCATGTTCGGTTGCTTCTGCGTAAGGCACACCAAAGAACTTGGCGACTTTATCGGTATGGCCAAAGAACGACCCGTACCAAACCATACCACTAAACACTGCGCCAACCGCCAAGACATAAAGCGGCACCAGCATCGAGTTGGGGCTTTCATGCGCGTGATCATGCGTATGTGCATCGCCGCGCGGCGTGCCGTAAAAGGTCATGAACATCAAACGCCAGCTGTAGAAACTTGTCATCAAAGCAGCAACGACAAGCATCCAGAAGGCGTAGCCACCTGCAGTGCCCGCATATGCGGTTTCAATAATCGCGTCTTTGGACACAAAGCCCGCAAAGCCGATCGGGAAGCCCACATAAAGCAGCGGAATACCAACGCCTGTAATCGCCAATGTGCCGATCATCATCATCGCAAAGGTCTTGGGAATCTTGTGGCGCAAACCGCCATAGTTCCGCATGTCCTGCTCGTGATGCATCGCATGGATCACGGAACCCGCGCCAAGGAACAGCATCGCCTTAAAGAACGCATGCGTCAGCAGGTGGAACATTGCGACCGAATAGGCACCAAGGCCCGCGGCTACGAACATATAGCCAAGCTGTGAACAGGTTGAATATGCGATGACGCGCTTGATGTCGTTCTGCACCAGACCAACGGTTGCGGCAAAGAACGCCGTGCTTGCGCCCAGGAACACGATAAAGTTCGTCGCTTGCGGTGCATATTCCATCAACGGAGACATGCGGCAAACAAGGAACACACCAGCCGTAACCATCGTCGCGGCATGGATCAGCGCTGACACGGGTGTCGGGCCTTCCATCGCGTCAGGCAACCATGTGTGCAAGAACAACTGCGCAGATTTGCCCATCGCACCAATGAACAACAAGAACGCGATCAGATTAAGCGTGTTCCAATCAGCCCACAGAAAGGCAATCGTGTGATCTTGCAGGTCAGGGATCGCTGCAAAAATGTCGGTGAACTTGACGCTGTCGGTTACAAGGTAAAGCGCGAAAATACCAAGGGCGAAGCCAAAGTCACCGACGCGGTTGACCACGAAAGCTTTGATCGCAGCGGCATTGGCTGTTGGCTTGCGGTAATAAAAACCGATCAAAAGGTAGGACGCAACGCCCACGCCTTCCCAGCCAAAGAACATCTGCACAAGGTTATCTGCGGTCACCAGCATCAACATCGAAAAGGTAAAGAACGACAAGTATGCAAAGAAACGCGGGCGATAGCTTTCGCCTTCTTTGAAGTTGTCATCATGCGCCATGTAGCCGAATGAATACAGGTGAACGAGCGCGGACACGGTCGTGATCACAATCAACATCGTCGCAGTCAAACGGTCCATGCGGATCGCCCAATCGGTGCTGAGCGTACCACTTTCGATCCAGCGCAAAATATTAACGGTATAGGACCCGTTCGGATGCGCAGAAGCGTCAAACGTTAAGAATATGATCCAGGACAAAAACGCCGCAAGAAACAACAGGCTGGTTGATATCCACTGTGCTGCGGTTTCGCCAAAGAACTTCCAGCCAAAACCGCACAGGATGGCACCGACAAGCGGTGCGAATAGGATGATGGTTTCCATGTGATCAGCCCTTCATCACGTTGACGTCTTCAACGTCGATGGTTCCACGGTTGCGGAAGAAACAAACTAGGATCGCAAGGCCAATCGCGGCCTCGGCGGCGGCGACGGTCAGGACGAACAAGGTAAAGACCTGCCCCACCAAATCACCCAAGAAGCTAGAGAAAGCGACAAGGTTGATGTTCACCGCAAGAAGCATCAATTCGATGCTCATCAGCAAGATGATCACGTTTTTGCGGTTCAGGAATAATCCGAAGATCCCGATGACAAACAGGGCCGCGGCCACCGTGAGATAATGTTCAAGTCCGATCATACGTGTCTTCCTTTTGGGGCTTGGCCCCGATCTTCATTCCTCAGCCCGCAAGCTGAAATTCTGTCTTCTCGCCGCGCAGCTCTGGGTAGGCTGCCGCACAAGCGCATGTTTCTTGAGTAAGCGTCGCGATTTCGATGTCACGCGCGATGTTATCAAGGTCTGCCGCGATACGTTCAAATGTCGCAAAAACCCGCGCGCCTGATTGATGACGCTCTAATATGTCGATTACATCATCGGTGCGATCAAACATCGCACGACGCCCCATATTTTCCTCGGCCATACGAAAGCGCAGCGTTTCGCCGCTGGCACATTCGACCATAGAGATGCTTTTGGCCGTACCCTCTTGGGACCACCAATCAATCCACATAACGCGTTCTTCGCCCAAATCCGTATGGCGAATTTCGCCGCCATGGCTGGGATGCGTCGTGCGTTTGCAATCAATCAGATCAAGCGCTTGGGCTTGTCCGGCGATCACGCTAGCCGCGATGGATATGATAGCGAGGTTGCGCATTCTTAAGTTACAGACCCTGCCCCGGTTTAACGTCTTTCAGTTCCATCGCCTTTGCAGGGTCACGGTACATCTGTGCCAGCACATTCTGACGTTTGATATCCACACGGTGGCGCAGTGTCAGGACAATCGCGCCAATCATCGCAACCAACAGGATCAAGCCCGAAAGCTGGAACAGCAGAATATAGTCATCATAAAGGATCAAACCCAGCGCACGGGTGTTTTCAACATCACCCGCAGGCGCCGCGATACGGCCTTCGATACCGTCCGAAAACCCCCAAACACCCAGTGCCATAGCTAGCTGCATCAGCACCACGACACCGATCAGCAAACCAAGCGGCAGGTATTTGGTCATTTCCGCCTTCAATTCGGCGAAATCCACATCAAGCATCATCACAACGAACAGGAACAAGACCGCAACCGCACCAACGTAAACAATGATCAGTAGCATCGCCACAAATTCAGCGCCCAAAGTCACGAACAAACCCGCAGAAGACAGGAACGCAAGGATCAACCACAGCACCGAATGCACAGGGTTGCGGCTGACCACAGTCATCAGTCCGCCTGTCACCGTGGACACTGCGAATAGGTAAAATATGAACGCGAAGACGGTCATGCGCTTTCGTCCTTTTCCAACACTTCATTTGCCAGTTCCATGGCTTTGGTCATGGCAGGCACACCGGCGAACATGCCCATCTGGGCAATCGCTTCGGCAATTTCTTGTTTCGTGGCGTCGGCCTCGATCAGGTGACGTACAGTGAGACGGATCTGCGCCTCGGCCTGTGCGCCCAGCACGGTCAGCCCAGCCAGTGTCAGCAAAAGCCGTGTCTTTGCATCAAGACCACCGGCATTCAGACCTTTGCCAAAGAACATTTCCATGGTCTCTTTAGGCATCGTCGGCCAAAGCGCCTCGAACCCTTTGGGCGTAAAGGTATCGGCGTCGACATTCATCGACTTGGCCCAGTCCTGGCCCATCTTCATCATCGCTTCAAAGGGGTTTTGATCGGTCATCGGTAAGGTGCATCCAATTCAAGGTTACGCGCGATCTCGGCTTCCCAGCGGTCGCCGTTCTCAAGCAGTTTTTCCTTGTCGTAATACAGTTCTTCGCGTGTTTCAGTGCTGAATTCGAAATTCGGCCCTTCGACAATGGCATCCACCGGGCAAGCTTCCTGGCAGAAACCGCAGTAGATGCATTTGGTCATGTCGATGTCATAGCGCGTGGTGCGGCGGCTGCCGTCATCGCGCGGTTCTGCGTCGATTGTGATCGCCTGGGCAGGGCAAACGGCCTCACACAATTTGCAAGCAATACAGCGTTCTTCGCCATTAGCATAACGACGCAGCGCGTGTTCACCGCGAAAACGCGGGGACAAAGGCCCCTTTTCATGCGGATAGTTTAACGTGGCCTTGGGTGCGAAAAAGTACTTCATGCCAAGACGGAAACCTTGCCAGAAGTCCTGCAGCAGGAAGTATTTCGCGGCGCGGGTGTAGTCGATTTGTGTCATTGATTAAGCTCCTACTGCCCAGCGTGCCCAAAAGCCGCCGAGAACTTCGTATTTTGCCAAGAACGACACCAAAACGACCCAACCTAACGACATTGGCAGGAAGACTTTCCAACCGATGCGCATCAACTGGTCGTAGCGGTAGCGCGGTGTGATGGCTTTGACCATCGCGAACATGAAAAAGACCATCGCCATCTTTAGTATCATCCATAGGATACCGTCAGGCAGACCCGGGATCGGTGACAACCAGCCACCAAAGAACAATAGCGAGATCAGCGCACACATCAGCACAACGGCCATCAACTCGCCGATCATGAACAGCAGGAATGGCGTGGACGAGTATTCAACCTGATAGCCCGCTACCAATTCTGATTCCGCTTCGGGAAGGTCGAATGGTGGGCGGTTTGTTTCGGCCAAAGCACTAATGAAGAACAAGAACAGCATCGGGAAATGCGCGACCCAGAACCAGTTAAAGATACCGGCATTGCCGTCCTGCGCTGCGACAATCGCTCCAAAATTCATTGACCCGGCAGAGATAATCACACCGATAATGATCAAACCGATCGAAACTTCGTAAGAAATCATCTGCGCCGCAGAGCGCAGCGAACCAAGGAACGGGTATTTGGAGTTCGAAGCCCATCCGCCCATGATCACGCCGTAAACTTCGAGCGAACCAATCGCGAGGATAAACAGTATAGCCACGTTAATATCAGCCAGCACCCACCCGTCGTTGAACGGGATCACAGACCACGCAACCACCGAAAGCGTAAAAGCAATCAGCGGTGCAAGAAAGAACACGACCTTATCTGCGCCCGCAGGCACGACGATTTCTTTGACGATATACTTTAGAAAGTCGGCAAAAGATTGCAGCAAGCCGAAGGGTCCAACCATGTTGGGACCGCGGCGCATCTGGACAGCAGCCCAGATTTTCCGGTCTGCATACATCAAAAAGGCAAGTGCGACCAAAAGCGGGATCAAGACCAGTAAACACTGGCCCAAAATCACAAGGACAATGCCAAGGTTGGTGTTGGTAAAGAATTCAACCATTCTTGTCGTCCTTATTCCGCAGCCATTGGTGCGGCTTTTCGTGCTTTCACATTCGCGCTAAGTTCAGCCATTAGGCTGGATGCGCGTGCAATCGGGTTCGTCAGATAGAAATCAGTGATCGCGTTCACAAAGTCCGCCTTGCCGGGTTTCTTCACGGCAATCGGGTCCCATGTATTTTCAGCCACTTCGTCGATACGACCAAGATGAGGATGCGCCTTTACGATCGCCTGACGCAGTTGCGCCATGCTGTCAAACGGCAATGTCGCATCCAATTCAGCAGAAAGCGCACGTAAAATTGCCCAGTTTTCCTTTGCCTCACCCGGAGGGAAGCTGGCACGAAGCGCCAATTGCGGACGACCTTCGGTGTTTACAAACAACCCGTTCTCTTCGGTATAGGCCGCACCCGGCAAAATGATATCGGCACGATGTGCACCACGGTCACCGTGGCTGCCTTGGTAGATCACAAATGCACCGGGCTTCACGTCAACCTCGTCTGCGCCAAGGTTGTAGACCACTTCGGCACCGTCCAGCGCAGCATCCAGACCACCTTCGGTAACGGCACCGACGTCCATGGCACCCACACGGCTCGCGGCAGTATGTAGTACAAGGAATTTGGAATTCGTCTTAGTGGCAAGCGACATCGCTTGCGACAACACGGCCTCTCCGTCTGCTTCGCGCACAGCACCCATGCCGATCACGACGAGGCTATCCATGTCCTTTACAGCGCCCATATCTTTGGCTGCCGTATCAACAAGCGCCTGACGGTCTGTTCCAACGGCGACCAGATCAAAGGTCAGATCGACCTGTTCACCAATCATGCCAACAGTTGCGCCACGTGACCATGCACTGCGCAAACGGGAATTCAGAACTGGCGCTTCTGTGCGGGGGTTTGTCCCGATCAGTTGGATCATCTGCGCGGTATCAATGTCTTCGATTGCCGCAGTGCCGACATAGGCCGACCGATTACCAATTGGCAGTTTTGCACCATCGGTACGGCATTCGACGGAACCGCCCTGCCCTTCGATGAACTGCTTGAGCGCATAAGCCGCTTCGACTGAAACCAAATCGCCGACCAAGCCCGCGACTTTCTTGCCCTTCATCGCAACGGCCGCTGCAGTCAGCGCCTCTGGCCAGCTTGCTTTGCGCAGTTTGCCGTTTTCGCGGATGTAGGGCGTATCAAGGCGCTGTTTGCGCAGCCCGTCCCAAACAAAACGGGTCTTGTCGGAAATCCATTCTTCGTTCACGCCATCATGGTTGCGCGGCAAAAACCGCATCACTTCGCGGCCTTTTGTGTCGACGCGGATATTCGAGCCGAGGGCGTCCATCACATCGATAGATTCGGTCTTGGTCAATTCCCAAGGACGGGCGGTAAATGCGTAGGGCTTGGAAACCAGCGCGCCAACCGGACACAAATCGATGATATTGCCCTGCATATTCGAATCGAGCGTTTCGCCCAAATAGGACGTAATCTCTGCATCTTCGCCGCGACCCGTCTGGCCCATCTGGTGAATGCCCGCGACCTCTGTCGTGAAACGTACGCAGCGGGTGCAGGAAATACAGCGGGTCATGTGGGTTTCGACCAACGGACCAAGGTCCAGATCTTCGGTCGCACGCTTTGGTTCGCGGAAACGGCTGAAATCAACACCATAAGCCATTGCTTGGTCTTGCAGATCGCATTCACCGCCTTGGTCGCAAATCGGGCAATCCAGCGGGTGGTTGATCAAGAGAAACTCCATCACACCTTCGCGGGCCTTTTTCACCATTGGGGAATTGGTTTTTACAACGGGCGCTTGGCCTTCGGGACCGGGGCGCAAATCCTTGACCTGCATGGCACAAGACGCCGCAGGTTTGGGCGGTCCGCCCACAACTTCGACAAGGCACATACGGCAGTTGCCAGCAATAGAAAGGCGTTCATGATAGCAAAAGCGCGGGATTTCGACCCCGGCTTCTTCACAGGCCTGTATCAGGGTCATTGCCCCGTCAACTTCGACCTCGTTTCCATCAATGACGACTTTGCGCAGATTAGACATGGCGTGCCTTTATGTTCCCGATCGCGTCTATAGCCGCAAAGGATAAGACGCGTTGGGTCGGGTTCTAACGCGGCCTGCCCCGCGACGCCAGTCAGATATAAAAAAAATGCAGCAATTTTCGCACCATTGAGAGAAGATTATCGCAACAACCAGCCTACACGGGTGTTTGCTGCGATCTGGGCACGGCCAACAGCGCAATAGCTGGCTTCTTCGCCCTCAACCACACCCAAGGTGACCAACTTTGCCCGTGCAATTGCTTCAAGGCGCTTCTTTTCATTGCGGTCGTTCACGTAGTCATCGATTTCTTCGTCAGTGAACCCCAGATCGGACGCGTGGCTTTTAAGGGATTGCAAAAAACCCAAACCCCGAAAAAGCCGTCCGCGTATGCTATCGCAATTCTCTGACAACTCATAAGCCATTCCGACATCAATGATGCCATCGCGCACATGCGCCACATCCTTAAGCGCTGTTTGTGCGGACGCGGCGCCGGCACTGATAATGCAAGCTAATGCTATCGCTGAAATCAGACCTGGGGTCTTCATGTGTCGTCTCCTTTGTGCGGCGAGATTGCCGCACCACTTGGCAGACTACATCGGCTGTGTTCACAAGATATTCAATATCAGCGCAATGACATCACTGTGTCAGCGATGGATCGCCCCACGGATACGCCAAGGTTCCGAAATTGAATCCAGCTAAGTGCATAACGCTCCAACGCGGTGCGCGCGGGTCAAGACCCACCTGACATTACCTCTGACGCTGGCGGGTAGGTGCGATGCCGCGCATTCCTTTTCGCAAGAAAGCGAACGACAAGATCAATCCGATTGCACCAAGTGCCGCAGCAAAACCATAAACCCAAACAGGCGCCAGGTCTGCGCGGACTGCAATAGACGTAAACCAAACTGGCACGCCGCAAACCCCAAACGTAAAAAGGGCCGCGCAAATGCTCGCGGCCCCGTCCAAGAAATTTCGTACACCCATGTTCGGTTTAAACTGGGATCAACAACGCGCTAAGTGCTGATCCTTCAAGCGTTTCCGCATCACCGGCAGCACACAGATCATTGGCGCCAACCTCAACGCCATGCCGCGCTTGAAAGCTACGCTTGGCCACATCGGATTCGATATCAATCGCATCGCGCTGCGCAATCGCCGAAAGCGAACCGCGACCGACCTCGTTGCGGGCCTCGTTCAGCTGGAAATCAAGGGCGGCATCGTAATCATAACGCGCACAGCTTTGCGCAATCTGGGTGGCCAGGGTCAAGTTCGCGTAATACGCCGGAGTAGATTGCGTGAACAGCTTTTGAACAACCGGATCATCAAAAGACCTTGCAGCCCCAGTTGTCGAACAAGCCGCCAAAGTCAAAGCCGCACCTATCATCAATCCGCGTGTCATCATTCTGCTGCCATCCCTGCAATGCGTTTGTCTTTGATGCGGTCTTCGATCTCGTCCCTGAAGTTCTTGATCAAACCTTGGATCGGCCAAGCGGCCGCATCGCCCAATGCGCAGATTGTATGGCCTTCGACCTGTTTTGTCACGTCTAGCAGCATGTCGATTTCGTCGACGCTTGCATTGCCTTCGACCAGACGCGCCATGACGCGCATCATCCAACCGGTGCCTTCACGGCACGGCGTGCATTGGCCGCAGCTTTCGTGCTTGTAGAATTTTGACAACCGCCAGATCGCTTTGATCATATCGGTAGAGTTATCCATCACGATCACCGCAGCGGTACCCAGCGATGATCCCTTTTCTTTGAGCGCGTCAAAATCCATTACCGCGTCACGCATGTTTTCGCCGCGCACACACGGCACGGACGAGCCACCCGGAATGACCGCTTTAAGGTTATCCCATCCGCCGCGAATACCGCCGCAGTGCTTTTCGATCAGCTCTTCAAAGGAAATCGACATCTCTTCTTCAACGACGCACGGGTTGTTTACATGACCGGAAATCGCAAAAAGCTTGGTTCCCGCGTTGTTCGGACGGCCCATACCCGCAAACCAGCTACCGCCACGACGCAGAATGGTCGGCACAACAGCAATCGATTCGACGTTGTTCACTGTTGTCGGGCAGCCATAAAGACCAGCACCCGCAGGGAATGGCGGCTTCATGCGCGGCATACCCTTTTTGCCCTCTAGGCTTTCGAGCAATGCAGTTTCTTCACCACAGATATAAGCACCTGCCCCGTGGGTCAGGTAAATATCAAAGTCCCACCCGGATTTGGCAGCGTTCTTGCCAACCAAACCAGCCGCATAACATTCGTCAATCGCGGCCTGCAGAGCTTCTTTTTCGCGAATATATTCGCCGCGGATGTAGATATAGCAGGCGTTTGCATTCATCGCGAAAGACGCAATCAGGCATCCCTCAATCAATGTATGCGGATCATGGCGCATAATTTCGCGGTCTTTGCATGTGCCTGGCTCGGATTCGTCAGCGTTCACAACCAGATAGGCAGGACGACCGTCGCTTTCCTTGGGCATAAAGGACCACTTCAATCCCGTCGGAAAACCCGCACCACCACGCCCACGCAGGCCAGAGGCCTTCATTTCGTTGATAATCCAGTCGCGACCTTTTTTGATAATCGCCCCTGTGCCATCCCACTGGCCACGTGCCTGCGCGCCTTTCAGCGTGCGGTCATGCATCCCGTAAAGGTTCGTGAAAATCCGGTTCTCATCTTTGAGCATCAGCTATCGCCCCTGTCGTCTTGGCGCGCGCGCCACAATTGAAATGTCTGCCATAGGGCAAACCCGAAACCGGCGAGGGCTGCAAGATCAAAAAGCGCCCTGACGCGGATTGGCCAGTCGTATTCTGTTCCGAACAAATTCGCCATAACCCAGAAAGCACCAGTTCCAGCCACAATCAACGCGACGCGTTGCCCTGCCCGGCCTTGATCTGTTTTCCCGTGTTCTGCCATAAATCTAGCGTCGTCTGGTAAACGTCGCCCTTTTACTTTTTCTTGGAAAATTCGGTCTCGCCACCGCTGGCCAGTATCTTGGCCTGATTGACCCAATCATCACGGGTTGCACGCCCTTTAAAACCCGCAAGATTATCGTCCATCCATGCCTGTTCTTTTGGGCCCCAGGTTGCGATCTGGTCGAAATGGTAAAGTCCCATTTCGTGCAGTGTTTTTTCGAGCTTGGGACCAACGCCTTTGATCAGTTTCAGGTCATCTGGGCCACCCTCGCGGGCTGCACTTAGAAATTGCGGCGTACCTTCTGATTCTGACGGTGCTTTGGCAGCCGGTGCCGCTGCTGCAGGGGCTTTTGCCTTTGGCACAGATGCCAAGACGGGTTTTGCGGCTGCAGCGGGTTTGGCTGTTGGAGCGGAAACGTTCGTTGGGCCAGCCTGCGGTGCGCGCCAACCGATCAATAAAGCAATGGCTGCCACAGCACCAACCACGCCACCGATGACAGCGGATGCAAACAGTGAAAAATCATATAGAACAAAGGCCACGCCAGCGCCGATAATTGCGAACAAAGCGGCCACGGCGATGATGCCCTGACTAATTGGTGCAGTATCTTTCATAGTCGTTTCTCTCCCTCAGGTGACCGCGGAACGCGGGCTTTCAGATGTGGTGCAGCATCCGCGTCTTTCAAACCCAGCATTGCACCGTGAGACACATCTACCCGAAATTCTGCCTTGCGGTAAAGAAATACCGCGGGTTCGCCATGTTACACATCAAAGGTAACCACCCGACTGCTCGAATTCAGCGCAATTTTACTTGGTCTTTGCTAATTTCGCAGCTTGCGCCATCCAGTCGTCGCGTACAATACGGCCCTTGAATTTCAAACGGCTGTCGACCCACTCGATCTCGTCGACAGTCCATTTAGCGATCTGATCAAAGTGCCAGAATCCAAGATCATTCAAGACACCTTCCAACTTTGGCCCCACACCACTGATAAGCTTGAGATCATCAGCTTCAACACCACTGCGTGGAGCAGCAAGCGTTTCCGGCTGCGATTGTGCCGGCGTATCCGGGTTTGATTTGCCGGTTGGCTTTGCCTTGGACTTCGCGACCGCTTGTTGCTTGGTCACACCTGTTGCGTCGGCTGGTTTATCCGCTGCAGGCTTTGCAGCCTTGGCTTTGGGCGCGCTTGCCTTTTTTGCAGGTGCCGCTTTTGCGTTTTTGATCCACGGCGTTAGCAAGGGTACTTCGGTGCCGTCGATCCGCTTGACCGTATCGCCGATGTCCGTCGCCAATTGTATGCTAGCGTTATGTTTCGTTTTGCCGCTGTCATAGTCTTTCAGCGTGGTCAGGCCCTTCAAAGGCTCTGCTGCAAAGCGGCCATTTTGCGGTCCAGGCGTCGGAACGCGTCCAGCGGCCAATTCATCAATAATCTCTCCAAGGCGTGCAGCGGTCAGGTCTTCGTAATAGTCCTTGCCGATTTGCGCCATCGGGGCGTTCGCACAGGACCCAAGGCATTCGACCTCTTCCCATGAAAACTTGCCGTCTGCAGACAAGGCGTGGGCTTTGTCGGCGATCTTGTCTTTGCAGACACCGATCAAATCCTCAGCACCACAGATCATGCACGACAGCGTGCCGCAAACCTGAATATGTGCGACCGAACCGACAGGCTGCAGTTGGAACATGAAATAGAACGATGCCACCTCAAGCGCGCGGATGTACGCAAGGTCCAGCATCTGGGCGACGTGCTCGATCGCTGGGCGGGTCAGCCAACCTTCTTGCTCTTGGGCACGCCACAAAATTGGAATAATCGCCGAGGCTTGACGGCCTTCGGGGAACTTTTTCATCTGCGCTTGTGCCCATTTCTGGTTGTCTGGCGAGAATGCAAAAGTTTCGGGCTGGTCGTGGTAAAGGCGGCGTAGCATTAGTTCATTCCATTCAAGATTATGGCACCATTTATCAAGACAAATAGCGCCCCAGGGACGATCCCCGCAGGACTAGCTAACAGAAGCAGCAATCCCGGCAAACCAATTGTTGCACTCATGCGCAGGCTCCTGTCATCACACGAAAGGATGCCCCATCTGCAGCGATTTGCCCGCGGCCGTCGGCTTTAAGTTCGGTCATGATGCGCGCGAGGTCATCGCGCGACAGTGTTGCCCCTGCAAGGATAGCGGCTGAGTTTGTCTGGTTCACTTCGCAGCCATTGGCCGCCGCGGTTTCAATGAAACGTTCTGTTGCAGACCGCGGGATCACCGGAGCAGGCATAGACGCCTGTGGGGCGACCATAGGACCCGCACGAAAATCAGGAATTGTCAGCGAACAGGCTGACAAAGCGACGAAGCAACAAAGCGTTAGTTTGCGAAACATATCCTAGTTTTCCAATCCCGCCTGCCCTGTGGCAAACACGTTATTTATCCCATAGACAAGAATCGTGACCGCAAAGGCCAACCCAACCACACCGCCAATGATCACACCGGTCAGACGTCTGCGAAACATCCGCGAAACCAAAGCCGAGACGAAAAAGCCGCAGGCAATCAAAAACCCTAACAGGATATCGCCAAGGGTCATCGGTCGATCTCGCCGAATACGACATCCATTGTGCCGATGATCGCGCTCACATCCGCCAACTGGTGGCCTTTGCAAATATAGTCCATCGCTTGCAGGTGCAGATAGCCCGGCGCACGCAACTTGACGCGGTACGGCTGGTTTGTGCCGTCTGCGACCAGAAACACGCCAAACTCGCCTTTGGGGGCTTCAACGGCGGCGTAAACTTCGCCAGCCGGTACGTGGAAACCTTCGGTGTAAAGTTTGAAGTGGTGGATCAATGCCTCCATAGAGGTTTTCATCTCACCGCGTGTCGGTGGCGTCATCTTACCACGCGCCATCACATCACCCTTTTCATGGCGCAGCTTTTCGCAGGCCTGACGGATGATGTGGACTGACTGGCGCATTTCTTCCATGCGGCACAAATAGCGATCATAGCAGTCGCCGTTCTTGCCGACAGGGATCTGAAATTCAAATTCGTCGTAACATTCATAAGGCTGCGCGCGGCGCAAATCCCATGCAAGGCCAGAGCCGCGCACCATGACGCCCGAAAAGCCCCATTCCTGAATGTCTTCTTCAGTCACGATGCCAATGTCGGCATTGCGCTGCTTAAAGATACGGTTTTCGGTCAGCAATCCGTCAATGTCGGCCAAAACCTTAGGGAACTCTACGGCCCATGTGTCGATGTCTTCGACCAATTGATCCGGCAGGTCCTGATGCACACCACCGGGGCGGAAATAGGCTGCGTGCAAACGCGCGCCACAGGCACGTTCATAAAACACCATCAGCTTTTCACGCTCTTCAAAGCCCC
>Ga0075466_1000428_pt1 | contig 15401 bp, 15 predicted proteins | sample DEB08_DNA_16_FD_71486 | JGI IMG/M metagenome (GOLD analysis project Ga0075466, IMG submission 71486) | Aqueous microbial communities from the Delaware River and Bay under freshwater to marine salinity gradient to study organic matter... | ecosystem: Environmental > Aquatic > Marine > Coastal ... | reverse complement strand
CGTGGTCCGGGTACACCGTTTCAATCCTGATGTCCTCCTGTAACGCAACATTGTCCAGTAATCCACGCTCGTCACCTTCAAAGCGCGGCACATGATCTGGGTGGGGTGCCCAGGAGTAGCCTGCAAACAGACTGTGGCCTTGCTCCTTCATAATCTGGTTTCCCCTGCACGCCATAGTCGTGCAGTCCAAGCCACCAGAGATATGGGCGCCAACGCGCTCATTGATCCCAGAGAGCGAGTCACGAATTGCCAAATCCAGGGCACTGCGCAGAATCTCAGCACATTGATCCAACGTCAGAGACTCATCCGGCTGGGGAAGTTGCTCCGGGTCCCAATACCTAACAACGGAAGTTTCGTTATTCGCAGAAATTCGAAGGGAACTGGCCCAAGGGATTTGCCTCACAGATCGAAAGCGGGTTCGGTCAAGATTAGAAAATGTCCTGCATCCGCGACCCTCGTCAATAACGATTCCTTCGATATCAACAGAATCATCGACGTCGTCGCGATCCACGAGTTTGGCCAACCATGCCGCTACAGCCATTCCATTCGTTCGGGTTCTCGCCCAATAGAGGGGCATGATGCCGATCGCGTCAACAACGATCTTCACTTCGAGGTGTGTTGGATCCCAGAGGGCAACACCCCATGGACCTGGGATATCAACTAGATCAGATTCATTAAATGAACTGGCCCAAATTGTGCGAATTTGGTCAACATGCAGGGAACCTGGAGCCTGCCAAAGGACCAAATCCTGATTGAGATCTGAAATGGTGCCATGTTCGTGAAAAAAGATCTCGGGATCAGATGCCACTCACTTGTTCCTATCCTGTTGTGAAGCAATCAACCACTGAAGGTTACCGCGCTTGATCCCCATGATCGGGACCCAAATTCCCTTGAATTCGCATCGATGACCTTGAGTCTATAGTTGACAGGTGCATGTGGAAACTGATGATTCATTAATCAAGGAATCAATTCTGGAAACAGCGCAAATTATTAGTAGCAATGGTGGTTTCGTCGCGGAAGATTTCACGGTTCACTACTTCGACGGAAATTTTTCTAGCAGCATCAAGGACCAGATTGGCACGCCTGACAGAGTTCTTGTCCACTACCCAATGCATCTCGCTGTACCGCTTTCAGAAATCGAATGGTCAGACGATCCCCAGTCCATGGGGTCATACACGGCACCGACAACTCTCGATGCCAATCAACTTCGACTTGTTGAACTTTGGGTGACCATGGTTGATCATGCTGAAAAACTCAACATGATCAACACCTTTGTTCCCGACTTCGCCATTCGCAACTCCGAGTTACGGGCTGCCCTTCTCAATCTAGGGTTCCCGAAATTCGACGAGGTTCCGCATCCTCAGGATGCAAAAAAGACTTTGATCTCATGGCACTCATTCGGTTCTGGCAGAGGGGATCAATCGAAGAAGCGCCTCATACCACTCAAAATGTTTGTCAACCACCATCACAGCGGTGCAAAGCAATCCCTCCCGGAACCGGGAGTACACGTGCTTACGAGCAGCACTTCAAACTCAGAGCAAACCTATGAAAACTACGGTGACCTCGATGCCATGCAATTACTAACGGGGTTTGGGTTTGTTGACCATGAAGCACCTGTCGTGCACTCCACCCCACTTGAAGTTGAGAGCAGCATTGGTGTGATCGCAGTCAATGCCCGATCTTGGCGCTACCCACCTCAAGAGTCGGGCAGGCAAGCGCTGACCTGGATTCAAAGTGACGATGGTTCAGTGTCCCTCAGACATTTGGCCATTCGACCGGACAACAGGCACTCGACGGTCACCTACCTAGCAATGGGGATTCAGAGCATGGTCGGGTCTACTGCTGACGTGGCCCAAAAAGAAGCTGAACGCCTGATAAATGAAATCCTCCAAATCAATCACAACAAATACTCACAGGTGATTAGGGTCCTTCCCCTGGAGGAATCTGGAAAGCAATCCGCAACCATGGTGCGTGAAGCCTGTGAAATTCAAGTGAGGAAATTAGTGCAGTGGTGGTAGGACCATCAGTCTCCGTTGACACTGAACCGTGGTTGCTGACGTTTCCGGGGTTAGGGACAGCAACCGTCGCCGAAGACGGCACGGTCACCATTGACCCGGAACCTGGTGAAGGCCGTGAATTGAGATCAAAGGCGCTGCTCAATGGCTGGGCCGACTTGATTTCCTGGTCACGCAAAGGGTTCAGTTTGATCCGGGGCTCCTGTCTCGTTCCCAGCGCAACAAGTGACTCTGGTCTTTTGCTTTTGGGTGGCGACCACGAACTGCCCGAGGTCGAATTCCCACTCCTAGATCGCGGTTGGCACCTTGTCAGCGACAAACCAACGCCAGTGAGCGAAACGGAATCGGGCCTAATTGCACACCCACGCGCGGCACCTCTCGTCGCACCGAAACGGTACCGAAAACAACATGAATGGGCAGCTACCGCACTCAGACCGGATTCGAACGCCTTTGGTTTTGAGGTGCCACGTGTTCACGCCCCGATTGATATTCGCGGGATCTGTGAGGTGCGAACTAGAAGACCCAATGAAGTTGCACTCGAGAATGTGACGGGCCTCGAGCGCTTTAGCATTGGGGCACATCTCGCTATTGGGGGCATGCTCAGTCCGGCGAGGGATGCACGGGAACCCGATGAAGCTGTCGCGGCACATGTGCGCGCGGCATCGCTGCCCGTCTGTTCCTTACGTATTGATCCCAAGACTATTTCCACCGACGTCGATTCATTGCTTACATGGTGGGATTCGGTGATTCAACAATGATCCAGGGTGAAACACCACAGCACCAAGGCAGAGTTGTCTGGCTCGCTTCATTCCCCAAGTCAGGCAACACGTGGATGCGCGCGATCATCACCGCGCTACGCACTCACCCGCATCTCTTCGGGGTTGATCAGCTCAGTTCCGGCTCACAACCCAATCATGTTGGCATGTCTTTGAATGCCTTTGGCTTGGATGCGCGATGGCTCACCCCCGCGGAAATCGACACCTTGAGACACGCACTCATCACCCACTCCGGTGTTATCCCCGAATTACCTGATGATCAGGAATTTGATGACCTAGCTGCTGTGATGGAGCGAATGAGTGCGCCCATGTTTCGAAAGACTCATGAAGTTTTTCGGCCGGGTGAACCTTCCATAGAACCTTTTCCCGTTGAAGCAACACGGGCTGCAATTTTGATTGTTCGCGATCCACGTGATGTCACCTGCTCCTATGCACCCTTCTTCGGCCATAGTCTCGAGCAAGCTGTTGAATCGCTAGCGCGTGAAGGTTCAGAGACCCATGCGAATCCCGCACTCACTCAAACTGCCCAGCCGTGGGGAACGTGGTCAACACATGCACAATCTTGGCTTGCACCTGATGTCCCTTTCCCTGTTCATCTCGTTCGTTACGAGGACCTCAAAACAGATCCCATCTCAACACTCCTACCAGTTTTTAATTCCGTGGGGTTGATGTGCACGGAAGATGAACTGGAGGCCGCAATCGCGCGCACACGATTTGAAAAATTACAACAGGCTGAAACGGAACGAGGATTCCGAGAAACCTCACCGAAGACCACGCAATTTTTCCGCAGCGGCAAACATGGGGGTTGGCGCGAGGAATTGGATGAGCGCTTAGTGCAGCGCATCGAGGCCGATCATGGTGAAGCCATGCTTCAACTCGCTTATCCACTGGAAAACCTGGAAAGTCAACTTGCACCAATTCGATCAGCACGGCAATCGCGACGCCGCCAAGAGCAAACCGCATGGAAGTCACTCCCACCCCAATTGGGGCTTAAAGTCACAGTTGGTCCAACGCCTGAAGAACTTGAAGGCGCAAGTCACCCACGCCCGTGGATTCAAGTCACACCGGATCAGGCGCTTCTCACTTTCAATTCGGGCTCTCGGCTACTCGTGTCTGAGGGTCGAAAGGTTCAGATTGATTGGGAACCCGATGACTCACCTTCAGGGGACGGCGATGATCCCAGTTGGATGCTCCAGGGCTGGGCCGTCACCCTTTCTGTCCTGCAGCGGGGGATGCTCAGCCTGCATGCAGCTTCCGTGCGTATCGGCGACTCCACTGTCGCGATCGCGGGGCTTCGTGGCGCGGGAAAGTCCACCACCGCGATGGGACTTCGTGCAAGGGGACACTCAATATTGTGCGATGACGTTACCGTCATTCAATTTAAAGATAAATCAGCTTGGACCACCCCCTATGCGAGGAATGTTCATCTCCTTGAAGATGCCGCAACAGCTCTTGGCGTCGATTTTGATTCGCTCCCGCGTCTCTCTGGCGGACGGCCCAAAGTAGCCTTTCGCCCTGAAGACACAGAACCAGATGAGACGAAAATAGACCGAATAATAGTTCTCGCGTGGGCTCCACCGTCAACTTTAATTCGAGTGAATCACCCTGCTGGAGTTCAACGAATGAACCGCCTTCTTGCCCACACGGAACGAGATGGAATTGCTCCCCTTGTTCTCGGTGAAGACGCATACTTCACCCAGGTGGCCAAACTCGCGGACACGGTACCCATCACTCAGATAACCAGACCACGAGGAAAATGGACCCTTGATCATGTTCTAGATCTCATCGAAAACGAAGCCCAAAAATGACTGTTGAGATTGCCCCAGAAAACACTCCTAGCGCAATTAGCAACGTCAAGTCACTCCTTCGCACTGCATGGGGAATCTCGCCACATAGTGTGAGCCTGCAGTTCTTCCTTGTGCTCACTCGTGGTTTCATTGGTGGCGTTGGGTTAGTCCTTCTCATACCTATTGTCAATCTAGTTTCGAATCCTGATGCAACGGTTGATCTTCCTATTGTCGGTACCCTTGAAATTGGGCGAATCCCCCTCGCGCTACTACTTGGCGCATTTGTTGCTCTCATTGCCATCCAAGCACTGGCAACGCGGGCCTCGTCCATCAACTCATCACGATTGCAGTTGATGCTCGTTGACACACTGCGGCAAAAAGCATTCAGTGCTGTTCTTCTCGCCCGCTGGTCTTTCTTGCTTGATCGAAGGCGAAGCGACATCATTTCCGTGGTGACAAACGGGGCGTCCCGTGCCAGTTCTGCATACGGTCAGTTAGTTAGCTTGGCAGCGTCAAGCCTGTTAGCAATCGCGGCGGCAATTATCACTGTTGCGCTATCACCGCTCGTTGCAATTCCCGCGATTGCGGGCGTGCTCATCATGGCCTTCGTACAAGGGTTGGGAGCCAGACCAGCACAACGTATGGGACGCGAGCTAGGTGTCCGACAGCAAAACCTTCAAGCGGCAATGACTGACTCTTTGGAAGCTCTACGCTTGGTGCGAGCCCACCAAGCAGCCGCCATCTGGCTTGACCGACTAGCTTCTGCTTTCCAAGGAGCACGCGAAGTCCAGATTCGAAATCAACGCCGACAGGCAACGATCACAGGGTTGACAAGCGTCGCAACCGCATCCGCTTTGGCCCTACTCGTTTTGCTCGCAGTTGCAGCGGACGTTTCCCCAGCGTCACTGGTTGTGATCATCATTGTCATCATGCGGCTTAACTCCAATGTGCAAGGCCTGGTTGGTGGAATTACCCAACTGTCAAACTCACTGCCCGCTGTTGGCGATCTCATGACGTTGACAAGTGAAGCTGAATCAGCACTAGAAGTTCCACTCAACATCACTTCAACTCGCGCGTCCATGTCGAGCCAAGACTCAATTCCACTTGTCGAGTTTCGCAATGTCACCTTCACATACGCTGGAACAGAGAACGGCATATTTGATCTGAGTTTTCCTATTCAACGCGGCCAGATAACGGTTCTGACTGGAACATCAGGATCAGGAAAGTCCACGAGTGCCGATATCGCACTCGGATTGCTCACCCCAAACTCCGGGACAGTTCTGGTCAATGGTGAGGCACTTTTACCTCAAGATCTACCGTGGTGGCGCAGCCACGTGGCGTACGTCCCTCAAGAGACCATCATTCTTCCTGCATCGCTGCGCGAGAATCTCACTTGGTCAGTTCCCTGGGAAGTTTCAGATGACAAGTGCTGGTCCGCGCTTGAGCAAGCGGCTGCTGGATTCGCGCGCAAACTCCCCAACGGTCTTGACACTGAACTGGGGGAACGTGGAATTCGGTTATCGGGCGGCGAGCGTCAGCGAGTAGCCCTCGCACGTGCACTGTTACGCGAACCCGAACTTCTTGTTTTGGATGAGGCAACTTCCGCACTCGATGAACCCACTGAAGCTGATGTCCTAGGTCAACTCAAGTCCTTGACTCCACAGATTACGCTGCTAGTGATCGCCCATAGATTCTCAACTGTCAGCATTGGCGATTCAATTGTCAAGCTGGAGCACGGCCGGCGGATTAACTAGTTTCTTCGAGCAACCCCGCCACGATGAGACCTTCGATGAACTCGGTAACTTGCTCGCGAATGACGCCAAATTCGGCATCATATTGAGATTCCATCTGTTCCACGATGTCATCAGTGCTTCGAGTTCCGTCAATGAGTTCCCAGATTGAATCACCTGTGCCTACGGCACCGTAGTACGCCATGCCTTTTGGGCTGAGCAGTACCAATTCACCATCAACTTCAGCTTGGACGACTCGTTCTTTGCGCTGTAGCAGCGCCGCCATATTAAGGTAAATTTTTGCGCTAGACATCTATTCTCCTGAACAGTTGTCCCCCGTGGAGATAAAGCTTAGGAAACAAAATCCTACATGCTTGCTGGTGGCCTACCCCATCAACCCACGTGCCAAGTCACGACCAGATAGCCAGGCTGCTTCAACCCGTGGCCGGTCTGAGAACTCATCGCCTGCCAGGCGGATTGGGCCTATGTGACTCAGCGGCAACGCTGGGGTGCTGCCTTCAGCAGGTTTTGCGTAGGTCCAGCGATGGGCGTGCGCCCAGATCGGGCTCTCAATGAACCCCAGAATCCGTTGCACCGCGCGAAGGGCGTGGGGAATAACCGCCTGAGGGTCTAACAAGTGATGGGCTGCGAGAACGGGGTGAACATGAACCACGAGTGCTGGGGCATTGTCACCACGCCGAGAACCGTCATTGGCGATCCAGGTAATTTCGTTATCACCGTTCACAAAAATTCCATCAAAGTCACGCCATATTTGTTCGTCAAAAAGAAATGAGACAGCGATTACTGGCTCCCACTGCGCAGGCGAAATTGATGCGGCCTGCGGGTAGATCTTGGCCGCTTGAGGCGTTGGCATGCACAGCGCGATCGAAGAATATTTATCCTGCGCCACTATTTCGTCGAGGTCAGTAATCTCACCTTCTTCAATGGTCAAACCTTGAGCCAGGTGTTCAACAACGCTGCGAATTCCCTTGGGTGCGGTGAAGCGCATTGGACCCACTTTCACACCACCAATGCCTTGCGCGTCAGCGACATGGAACGTATCAGTCCACTCAGTCACAACACCTGCGCTGATCATGGATTCCGTGAGTTTGGTGAATTCAGGATCGCTCACGGTGAAATACGACGCACCAATATCAAAAACTCGACCGTCATATTTCGTCCCCGAGTCGCGGACACTCTTGGAGGCCATGCGGCCTCCAAGTTTCCTGCCCTTGTTAATGATTGTGAAAGGAACATCTTGATCACGAAGTACGCGTGCACAGGAAATACCGCTGATGCCCGCACCAACAATCAGAACTGGTTTAGCCAAGTGTTGGATCACATTCAATAATGAAATCGGCGATTCGAACTTGTTCATCGCTTTCATTTATTTCACCGGCGGCACGACCAAGATTCTGCAGGCAGCGAAGGAAGCCCTGATTGGGTTCGTGGTTCCAAGGAACGGGTCCGTAGCCCTTCCAACCATTCTTGCGAAGTGAATCCAGGCCACGGTGGTAACCGACGCGTGCAAACGCGTAAGAACCAATGACGTCACCTTGATCCCAAGCTTGGTCACTGAGCATGGCCCACGCGAGTGAGCTGGTGGGGTATTGCGCAACAACCACTCGCGGATCCCCCCCTGCGGCCAACGCAGCCTGGGCAGAGTCCCCAACGGGTAGGAGTGTCGGGTTAGGTCCACCCAGCAAATTCTGTGAGTCCATGTTTATTTCATCCTCGTTCCGGCAGAGCGTAGGTCTTCACAGGCCAACTTGACCCGGTCAGCCATTCCCGCTTCAGCGGCTTTGCCATAGGAACGTGGGTCATACATTTTTTTATTCCCAACTTCACCGTCAATTTTGAGGACACCGTCGTAATTGACAAACATGTGATTGGCAATGGGACGTGTGAATGCGTACTGAGTGTCTGTGTCAATGTTCATCTTCACAACACCGTAGTCGAGTGCCTCGCGGATTTCACTCAGGAGTGAACCCGAACCACCGTGGAATACCAAGTCAAATGGCTTGTCAACCCCGTACTCCTTACCAACGGCGTCTTGGATGTCTTTGAGAATAGAGGGGGTCAAAACAACATTTCCTGGCTTGTACACACCGTGGACATTGCCGAATGTGGCCGCAACCATGTAACGACCTCGCTCACCTAAACCGAGTCTCTTTGCAGTCTCCAGACCGTCTTCAACGGTTGAAAAAAGTTTTGCATCATGTGAAGCCTCAATGCCGTCTTCCTCGCCACCAACGACGCCGATCTCGATTTCCATAATAATATTTGCTTTGACGCAAGCATCGAGCATGCGCTCAGCGATCTCCATATTCTCTGCAAGCGGTACGGCCGAGCCGTCCCACATGTGAGATTGGAATAGGGGTGCAAGACCTTTAGCTACGCGCTCCTGCGAAATAACGACAAGTGGTTCCATGAAACCAGCGAGCTTGTCCTTGGGGCAGTGATCGGTATGAAGTGCAATGTTGACGTCGTATTTGTCCGCGACAACAGTTGCGAACTCAGCCAGTGCGACCGCACCGGTCACCATGTCTTTCACACCTTGGCCGGTAGCGAACTCCGCACCGCCCCATGAAACTTGAACGATCCCATCGCTTTCTGCTTCAGCAAAACCACGGATCGCAGCAATGATTGTTTGTGAAGAAGATGTATTAATGGCGGGATAGGCGAACTTGCCTGCCTTCGCCCGATCAAGCATTTCGCGGTAAACCTCTGGCGATGCAATTGGCATGGGATCTCCCCTTAGAAATCGACTATGAATCCCAATCTTCCCACCCTGTGAATACCCGTGTCCAACCGGATTGATAATCGATTACACCTCAAGTGGAATCCCACTGCCGCACACACAGTCTCACTTAACAATCTCACTTGACAGTCTCACCTGAAGGCGGCTACACCGCCCACTGTCGTACCCACTCATGCATGGCAATGGCAGCTGCGGCACCCACATTAATGGAGCGGGTTGAACCAAATTGCGAGATTTCTACGAGGGAATCGCACCCATCTCGCATCGGGTCTGACAGCCCGGTTCCTTCTTGGCCAACAACTAATACGCAGCTTCTGGGAAATGTAAATGATTCGAGTTTGACCGCTCCAGGGAAATTATCCAAGCCGATCACAGGCAAACTCTCCGACTTTGCCCACATGAGGAAATCACTTGCGTGTTCATGGTGGTGGACGTGCTGGTACCGATCGGTCACCATGGCACCACGGCGGTTCCACCGCTTCTTGCCCACAATATGGACTTCTTTGACCAAAAATGCGTTCGCGCTTCTCACAATCGTCCCGATATTGAAGTCGTGGCCAAGGTTTTCAATCGCGATATGCATTGTGTGACGTTTGGTATCAAGGTCAGCAACTATTGATTCGAGCTTCCAGTAACGGTACTGATCCACCACATTGCGCCTGTCCCCCTCGAGTAGTAAATCCGGGTCGTAGTGATCTTCGCTCGGCCATTCGCCCTCCCAAGGTCCGACACCAATCACGACAAAGGGCTCGCCGACCTGTTCTTCATCCACGGGAGTGAACCTACCCACTAGCCTGTGGCAGTGCTGAAATTCATCGTCAATCTTGGTCGAGGTGCGTTAATGGGCGCCGCCGAAGTGGTTCCCGGAGTGAGTGGAGGAACCCTTGCGCTCATTGTTGGTATTTACCAAACACTCATTAATTCGATTGCTGGTCTAATCCTCAGCGTCCGTCAACTTGTCGGACTTGCACCGGGCAAAGCCTCATCAAGGGTTGCTCTCACCACATTTCGATCACTTCCTTGGCGACTTCTCATCCCCGTGGGGGTAGGCATGGTCCTTGCTCTCATTCTCGGTGCGGGAATCATTGAGCCACTCTTGGAAGAACAACCAATTGCAATGAAGGCCCTCTTCTTCGGTCTAGTCATTGCCGGGACGTACGTTCCAGCCCACATGGTGACCAAAGTTGGCGGCTGGTCACCTTCTTACCTTGTCATCGCTGTGATCTCAGCCGTTGTCGTTTTCTTCCTAACCGGACTGCCGCAAGGCACCTTGAGCGATCCAAGTTTGATCCTAGTTTTTTTCTCAGCATCAATTGCGATTTGCGCGCTCGTACTGCCGGGCGTTTCTGGTTCCTACCTCTTACTGACAGTAGGCATGTATGACCCAACTATCACGGCGGTCAACGACCGAAACTTCACCTACTTGGCTGTTTTCGCTATAGGTGCAATTCTTGGGTTGGCGGTCTTCGTGTCACTTCTCAAGTGGCTGTTGGAGAATCGTGCACGGATAACGCTCGTGATTATCACCGGGTTAATGGTGGGTTCCTTGCGCGCTTTGTGGCCGTGGCAAGGAACCGAAGGTGAACTTCTCGCACCAACGGATCAGGTCGGAATCGCGCTAGTGCTCTTTGTGGGCGGTGCCGCATTGGTTGCCGCTCTCCTACTACTTGAAAGAAAATTTGGTGAAACTGAAGAGCAAAGGGACCTACTCAAGTCCTAGATCGGCGAGCGTGTAAGCAGCCGTGTAGGCGTAACCGCGTTCTTCAACCGCTGCTCGTGCACCACGATCAACAATCACGCTGACGCCAGCGATCACAGCGCCTTCAGCCAGGAGTGCCTCAACGGCTGTTAAAACAGATGAGCCGGTAGTTGATGTGTCCTCGACTGCAAGAACTCGTACACCCTTGACATCGGGTCCTTCAATCCTCCGCTGCAAACCATGCTGCTTCTCACTTTTTCGGACTACAAACGAATTCAGGAGAACGCCTTCACCCGCAGCGTCGTGCATCATGGCAGTCGCAACCGGGTCAGCACCAAGGGTCAGACCTCCAACGGCTGTGTACTCACAACCACTATTCACCTGTCGCATCACAGCACCCACCAATGGTGCTGCTTCGGCGTCCAAAGTCACCCTGCGCAGGTCCACGTAGTAGTCAGCCTCTCGGCCGCTGGAAAGAATGACCTTTCCACGGACTACGGCTTTGTCTAAAATCTGTTGGCGCAATGCATTCCACTCGGGGCTTTGTGACATGGGTGCATCTTAATCAAGTGCCAATATGCTTCTCCCAATGAATGAAGTAACGCTGGTACATCTTGTGAACGATGCAACACCTCCAGAGCTGGCGGACCTATTGACCAACACCCGACAAGCTGATTGCATCGAGGTTCACGTGGACCTGGACCCAGCCCGGACCTGCCAAAGAATCGCGGAGTCGACCTCTAGCAAGAACTTGATCATCATTGCAACCGGTGACGCCTGCAATCAACTCCCAGCTATAGCCCTGGCTCAACGTGCAACAGGGAAAGCGATCTTGGGTTACCAACTTTTACAGCCAACGCTCCCCCCTTTCACCGATAGTTGGCCACAAGCACCCATCACGGCTTTTTTCCCTGCGGGATTCAGTATTCCCAAGGAGCTGGCCCTTCGAGGAATAAATATCCAGGAATATGCGAACCTGTCCGAATTCGCCCGGTTCATCGAAAATTATTTCCTTTAGACCAATCTGGCTAGCCCTCTCAGCGGGATTAACCTGAGTACATGGCTTACCGTTAAGGGGTGAGATTTAGTGGTAGGCGAGCGTTGGTGGGAGTCATCACCGTAACTTTGTTGGCTTTTCCACTCGCAAACGTCCAAGGGGTAACCCCCCGGTCGAGCGAATTCTCGCCACGGGTTGTTCACGGAGTTGACTCCAAAGTTGGGGAATTCCCCTTCCTCGCGGCTTTACTCGAAACAAAGGAATTACAACAGAAAGGCGCCTTCCAAGCCCAGTTCTGTGGAGCAACACTCACCAGCCCCACCACATTAGTTTCCGCCGCTCATTGTGTGGTCAACCAGAAAACCGGCGAGAAAACTTCCGCTGCCGACATCACGGCTGGATTTACCCGAAGTCTGGATTCGTCAAATATTCGACTTGTCCAAGTTGTAGATGTCAACGTGCATCCGGGATACGACATCGAAACTTCCCAGAACGACATTTCCGTTTTAACACTTGCGACTCCAGTAAATGACATCCCGATTTTAGATCCGCTGATTCCTGAGTTGGCTGCCGAATACACGGCTGCGGGAGGCTCTGCTCAAGTTGCCGGATGGGGCAACACCGTAGCTTCAGGAAATAAGTACCCAACCGTTTTTCAAATAGGTGAACTTGTGGTGTTTCCTGACGCTTCCTGTGGTGGCGGAAAAAGAAATGTAATTAACGGAATCACCTTTAATGGTTTTTCAAGTCGTGAAGTTGATGACAATGTAATGATCTGTGCAGCAGGGGTTAATGCGAGCAAGCAAATTGTTGACGCCTGCCAAGGGGATTCGGGCGGACCACTCATTGCAACAGGTAGCGCTGGCCCACGACTTGTCGGTGTAGTCAGCTGGGGCGAGGACTGTGCAAGTAAGTATCCCGGGGTTTACAGTCGAGTAAGTGCACTCAATGCCTTCTTGCAAAATGCGGGAGCCATGCCGATCTCAATCCCAACCGTTGCTCCGACAGTTTCAGTGACTCCACTTCTGGGCGAACTGAAAATCAACATGACAGGAATCCAAGGTGGAGCAGCTGTGACGCAATATGCGGCAACTGTGATTGGCCCTAACCCTGCAGACCCAACAACTCCTCAAATTTTGACGTGTTTTGCAGCGCCAACGAAACGAAGTGTCAGCGGTACTTGTTCGGTCACCGGCCTACTCACCGGGTCCGAGTACTCGGTCACGGCGATCTCGGCTAACGAGCTCGGCAACTCGCCTGCATCAGCACCCCTGATCGCAGTGCCCAGCGATCAACCAATAGCCGGGAAAATCAAATCCACCAAGTTCATTGGGACCAGTGCGAAATTCACCCTGTCCGCCTCAAATGCGAATAGTTCACCAGTAAATACAGAGCGAGTGACCTGCACACCTATAGGTGCTGGAGTCACTCGCTCTGCTCGTATTTCAAACAATTCAGCAGTTGTACGCAGCTTGACCAAAAGTCGCTATGTCTGCGTTGTTCGAATCGTGACCGATGCCGGCTCTGCTGACTCGGCTCCAAAAACAATTCGTCGTACTCGTTAACCAATCACTTGGCTGTGACAAATACTTTCAGCTTGAAAGTCTGCTCAACTTTACCGCCGGGCGCGGTCATTGTTACAACCACTGTCGCCACTCCTGGCTTAATTGCTTCAAGTCCCCAGTTGGTGACTCCGCCGCCCCCAACCATGCCAGATGGACTAGGCGTCGCAGCATAAAAACCTTTGGAAAGTTTTACTGCTTTTTTCGTACCAGTAATTTTTGCACTTACCGAATAACCTGTCGTGGGGTTGTTCTGCAAGCTGATCACAACGATGTCGTCAGGTAGCAACCGAATCTGGCCAGTCTGCATTTCAACCGAAAGGGTGTAGTCCCCTTTGGCTGGGTCTTTAGCTGCATGAGCGGGTGCTGCGGCAAATGCAGTGAGTGTAAATGCTGTTGCGATTACTGCTAGGAGGCATTTCTTGAGTTTGTTCATAAGACCATCAAATCACAGTTCACATATTGAGCGTGCGAGCATCGCATCCCGTGTTTCTTGAGTTTGGGCCTGCACCTGAAGAAACAGTGCTTCACGGACTCTTCGCTCAGCAGAGTTTCCACGCACCATGGCACTACCTGAGGTAGCCGTTACAACCGCAACCGTGCAAGTGAGGACAAACCCCAAAATCTCCACACGCAAAGCTACTAGGTCGCCACGGCTTGAATCTGGGTCGTCAATCCCTCGGTAGGAGCGGGCTCGCAAGTCCTCAAATCTTTTCGCTAATTCGTGGGCGAGTTCTTCACCATTTGCCTGCTTGCGGTTGATTGACACCCGATTCAATTCTTCAATCGCAGCGCGGGCTACACCCAAGGCTGCTGCATTTGGTAGGACTGTCTTGAGCGCGTCAGCTTCAAGCCATTCATGGGCATCTATGACACCAAACACGAATTCTCCACTGATAAATGTGTGATCAAATTCAATCGGGCGACTATGCGTACCCGACATTGCGAGAAGATCCAAGGGTGCAGCAACGACAGCGTTCTCGAAAATATTTTCAAAGTCTGCAACCGGCAGGTAGCACACCACGAACTTCGATTTGTCTTCAGTAGCGGCTATCAACATGAGGACATCAGCAATATCCCAACTGGTCACCCAGTCAAGTTTTCCCGTCAGTTCCCAGCCTCCATCGACTTGATGCGCAACCGGATTGGCCGGTCCACCTCGGCGAACATGAGCGAAGGCAATGGCCGCGAGCAAATCACCCCTTTCTAAACCCTTCAACCACCGGTCACTTAAATCTTGAGCAGCAGGTTGATTACCACCAGCACGCATTGTTCGCAGCGGTGTTTGGTGCTGGGTCCAACAGAACCACGTACTTGCATCAGCACCGGCTAGCCGTTCGGTAAGCTCGCGGTGCTTTTGTGGATCCTGAACCAATCCGTGCGCACCAACAGCGGCAAGCGAATCAATGTGAGAGCGTGGAACCCCCAAACGGTCGGTCGTTTCAGCGGTCTGTGCAATACGAGTAAGAACCGCCTCGAGTTTCGCTTCGAGTGGTACCCACGACTGAATTAGTTGCTCATTCACTCACTCACCTAATCATGCTCCGGCTTTTTTGACCATCCTGAGCATGATCGTGAGCATCACCAAGGGCGTCACCCTAAGGTTATGACATGCAAGAAAACTTCTTAGTTCCAAAAATGCGCCCACATGCGGTCTCTATCTTTGCCGAGATGTCAAAGCTTGCAATTGAGACTAATTCGATCAACTTGGGGCAAGGATTCCCTGACACGGATGGGCCGCAGGAACTCAAAGATGAAGCCACCGCGTGTATCAACAGTGGGCGTGGAAATCAGTACCCACCACCCAATGGTTTTCCAGAGTTGCGCTCTGCAATTTCCGCTCACCAGAAGCGTTTCTACAACCTGGATCTTGATCCAGAAACTGATGTCGTTGTAACTACGGGTGCCAGTGAGGCAATTGCGGCGAGTCTCCTTGCGCTCGTTGAAACAGGCGATGAAGTCATCTTTTTCGATCCGGCATTTGATATCTACCGGGCAATTATTGATCTCAGTGGAGCCAAACCGGTTGGGGTTCCCCTGTCTAAGCCGGATTTGCGACCAGATATCCAAGCAT
>Ga0075466_1000425_pt1 | contig 15414 bp, 28 predicted proteins | sample DEB08_DNA_16_FD_71486 | JGI IMG/M metagenome (GOLD analysis project Ga0075466, IMG submission 71486) | Aqueous microbial communities from the Delaware River and Bay under freshwater to marine salinity gradient to study organic matter... | ecosystem: Environmental > Aquatic > Marine > Coastal ... | reverse complement strand
TAATATCTGCTATAGCAGGAAGCATTCTTGGTAATGCAGCTGACAGTTGGTTTGCAGAAACTAAATGTGGTATCTGGTTCTACAGAAAGGTTGACCAGATATCCTCTTGGACTGCAAGGAAACTAAATATAAAGATGCTCGCAGAAGAAGAAGCATGGAAAAAGAAATACCCTAATGTTGCTGAAAAAATAAGTAACTTGGACCATAGATTGAAGACATTAGAACAACTTGCTATTTTAACAAAAGACGACGGGAAATAGGAGAAAAATAATGGCAATAAAGGAGGTTGTAGTGAGAACTCGACCAAATACAAGTGTCAATTTTTCTGCACCTAATGAAAATGGTCTTCCTAATAATTGGGGAAGCCTTGAACTTGCTTCTGGTGAACTCATTTCTTTTGATGAATCTTTTAGTGCAGATGGGTTAACTAAGACAGTTACAACCATATTTAAGGATGAAGAGGCAAGAACGAATTACAATGATAATTCTACTTATAGATCAGCTATGAATACAGTAAAAGCAGAAGATGTGAATAACAATATTACTAAAACTGTAACTATTACCGAAGTCTAAACATAGGAGAATACTAATGATTAGTAGTTGGATTTCAGAAAGAGTAAAAGAAGGATCAAGTCATCAAGGAGTTATTGTTGCAGTAGCCGCAGCACTAGTTCTTTTTGCAGGGCTTTCTTTAACTAAAGTAGTTCTTTATGGTGCCTTAGTTTGGGGTATCTGGTCAATGCTAAAGAAGGACTAACAAAATGGCAGACTTGGAAACAGAGGTCAAGCTTCTCAAAAAAGAATTAGAAGACCAAAGGAAAATACATGACAGATTAGATATTGCGATTGAGAAATTGACTGATGTTTCCAACTCCATTCACCGTATGCTTGCAGTTCATGAAGAAAAACTCACAAGACAAGAAGAGGCCTTAGAAAGCCGTAGAGTTGAGATTTCTAGTCAGATATCAGAACTGCATTCTAGAGTTACCACCAATACCAAAGACATTATGCTTTCTGCTACAAAACAGCATGATAATCAAAATAAAGAAATACAAAAAATCAGAGAAGACCTCAATAAAAGAATTGGTATCCTTGAGAAGTGGAGACACGTTCTCATAGGGTGTTCTATTGTTGCAGGATTTATTTTACATAAATTCATGAATTTCTCTTGACAATCTTATAATAGTTTGTTATTATAATGAATGTCCTATATTGATGTAAAATACCTAAATCTCATAAGTCCAATGCTCCCCCTTTTCAAGAAGAAGGGGGATAATCTTTGGAATTTCCGTTGTCCATACTGTGGAGACTCGCAAAAGTCTCGCACCAAAGCAAGAGGATTTGTTTTTCGTAGAAAGGCTGATTTGTTCTTCAAGTGTCACAACTGTAGTGTCGGAGCAACATTAGCAAACCTAATCAAGCATGTAGACTCAAAAACTTACGATGACTATATACTAGAACGATATAGAGAAGAAGGTGTACACAGGAGTAAGAACTCCCCTGTTCCCCAACCGGAGTTTAAATTTGATGCGCCAGTTTTTAAAAAGAATGTGTTCAAGTCTCTTCAATCCATATCACAACTGCCCCAAACCCACCCGGCGAGAAGATTGGTTGAGGAGAGAAAACTATCTGAGTTCTCCAACGATCTATTTTTATGCCCATCATTTTATAAATTCACGAATACGCTAGTAGAAAACAAGTTTCCTTCCTTGGGTGGAGATCATCCAAGGTTGATGATTCCGTTTAGGGATGAGAAAGGAGAGATATTCGCATATCAGGGAAGAGCATTTGGTGATGAGAAGCCCAAATATATTACGATAAAATTAGATGAGGATGCCGACAAGATTTTTGGTCTGGACAAGGTAGACAAGAGTAAACCTATTCTTGTTGTGGAAGGACCGTTAGACAGTCTATTCCTTGACAATTGTATTGCAATGGCAGGGGCAGACTTTAATAATTTTGACGGTGACTTAACAATTATATTTGACAACGAACCAAGAAACAAAGAAATTTGTAAACAGATTGAGAAGACGATAAGTCAGGGCAGAAATATCGTAATATGGCCTGACTCAATGAGACACAAAGATATCAATGATATGATTATTGCCGGTTATACCAAAGAAGAAATCCAACAGATAATAACAGATAACACTTTCAGTGGTGCAGCGGCACAACTGAGATTTGCAGAATGGAGAAAAATAAATGCCTAATAACTATCTTCCCACATCCTACCAAGAATTTATTCACCTTTCACGATATTCACGATGGTTGCCAGAAAAGAGTAGACGAGAAACGTGGGATGAAACGGTTGCTAGATATTTTGATTTCTTCACAGAGCATCTAAAAGAGACAGTAGACTTCACTCTCACCAAATCTTTGAGGGATGAGTTAGAACAGGCAGTTCTTGGTTTGCGTGTAATGCCGTCAATGCGTTGTGTCATGACAGCTGGTGAAGCACTCAAGCGTGAGAACATTGCAGGGTATAACTGTTCCTATGTTGCAGTAGATCGTCCACAGGCATTTGACGAAATTCTCTACATTCTTATGAATGGAACTGGTGTTGGATTCTCTGTAGAACGTCAGTATGTAAATGAACTGCCCTCTATTGCAGATGAGTTTCATACAACAGATACTACTATTACGGTTGCTGATTCCAAGATGGGTTGGGCAAAGGCTCTCAAAGAGTTGGTTGGTATGTTATATATTGGACAGATACCCAGATGGGACTTATCAAAGATAAGACCCGCTGGTGCGCCTCTCAAGACCTTTGGTGGACGTGCCAGTGGACCAGAACCACTTGAGTCCCTATTCAACTTCACAGTGACCATTTTCCAGAATGCTGCTGGTCGTAAGCTGACCTCACTAGAAGCACATGATGTTGTCTGTAAAATCGCAGAGGTTGTGGTTGTTGGTGGTGTTCGTAGGTCTGCTTTGATTAGTCTATCAAACCTATCTGATGACCGTATGCGCCATGCCAAGTCTGGTCAGTGGTGGAATGAGAATGCTCAACGAGCATTGGCAAATAACTCTGCTGCATATTCAGAGAAGCCAGATATGGGTATCTTTATGGATGAATGGAAAGCTCTTTATGATTCCAAGTCAGGTGAACGTGGTATTTTCAACCGTGAGTCTGCTGTCTGGATGGCGTCCAAGAATGGTCGCCGCAATACAGAAGACTATGAGTTCGGCACAAATCCATGTTCAGAGATTATCCTACGCAATCGTGAGTTCTGTAATTTGTCAGAGGTTGTGGTTCGCACATCTGATACACGGGAGTCTCTTTTGGAGAAGGTGAGACTTGCAACGATTCTAGGCACATTCCAATCCACACTTGTGAACTTCAAATATATTTCCAAAGCATGGCAAAAGAACTGTGAAGAGGAGCGTCTACTTGGTGTGTCTCTCACTGGTATTATGGATTGTAACTTGACAAATGGTAAAGGACCACATGGTTCACTTCCAGCAATATTGACAGACCTAAAGAACATGGCAGTGAAAACAAACAAAGAGTTTGCAGGAAAGCTAGGTATCAACCAAAGTGTCGCTGTAACGTGTGTTAAACCCTCTGGGACGGTCAGCCAGTTGACTGACTCTGCTTCTGGTATCCATGCAAGACATAACCCATACTATATTCGCACAGTGCGTGGTGATAAGAAAGACCCTCTCACCAGAATGATGGTAGACATTGGATTTCCTGTTGAGGACGATGTTATGAATCCAAGTCACACATCTGTTTTCTCTTTTCCTCACAAGGTAGATCAGAGTGCAGTATTTCGCACAGATATGACAGCCATCGAACAGTTAGGGTTGTGGAAGACATATCAAGAATGCTGGTGTGAACATAAACCATCTGTGACCATTTCGGTAAAAGAGAACGAATGGCTTGAGGTTGGTGCATGGGTATATGAAAACTTCAACTATATGTCTGGTGTGAGTTTCCTTCCATTTTCGGAGCATACATATAAACAAGCACCGTATCAAGATTGCACACAACAAGAGTATCAAATGCTTCTTGACAAGATGCCCAAAACTGTGGAGTGGGACAAGTTGGCAGAATATGAACAGACAGACATGACGATTGGCGCACAAGAACTTGCATGTGCAGCAGGGTTTTGTGAGATACAATGAAGTTGATTGTTTGTCAATCTTGTGAGGCTGAGTTTAGAATAAAACACTCCTTGAACGATCATCATTATCGTATCATGCACTGCCCGTTTTGTGGTGGTGACATTGATGATCCAGATTATATAGATGAGATTGAGTGGGATGAAGACACAGAGTGCTAAAGCAAAAGGTAGACGATTTCAACAGTGGGTGAGAACTATTCTCATAGAGAAGTTAAGTGTTCATCCAGAGGATATAGAATCTAGAAGTATGGGTGCTGGTGGGGAAGACCTCATCATGGCCCGTGCTGCTAGAGAAAAGTTTCCCTATTCCATTGAGTGCAAGAACCAAGAATCGCTAAATGTGTGGAAATCGTATGAGCAAGCAGAGTCAAACTCTGGTAACTACGAACCTATTCTTTTCATCAAGAGAAACAACCAGAAACCTCTAGTGGTGGTTGATGCAGATTATTTCGTTAGTTTACATAATAGGGTGGCAAAAGAGTATGACATAGATGAATTATTATAAATAGTTCTATAGTTATTTGGAGAAAACAATTATGAAATACATCAAAGCATTAATAGTGCTTTTGGTGGTTCTTTTTCCAACTTTAGTATTTGCCGCAGACACAAATACAGTATCTTCAACGGTAGTGACAGACAAAGCACCACCAACTGCAAACGCACCATCAGTTGTTGTGAACAATAGTGATGTGTGTAAGTCAGCGTTTAGTGTAGCAGGGCAAGCAAGTTTTGTTGGTCTTGCGACAGGCGTTACAATAACAGATGAAAACTGCGAGCGTATAAAATTATCAAGAAGTTTATTTGGTATGGGCATGAAGGTTGCCGCTGTGTCAATGTTGTGTCAAGATGTAAGAATTTTTGATGCAATGATTATGGCTGGGACTCCTTGTCCATACAAGGGAAAGATTGGATCGGAAGCATTAGAAGCATGGAAGAAAAATCCAAACGAGGCACCAGAAGGTTCTACTATTTTAGAGGAGAAAGACTCACTAAAAATTACTATTAACAAGTATCAAGTAGAAGAAACAGAAGAAGACCCATGGGCATCAGAGGATTAAAAAAGTATCGCCCGTGGATTATTACAGCTTTGATTTATTGGGGCGTGTCTGCTGTTGTTCTTTTATCAAGTTATCATGTTTTGTCTCAAGAGGCAGACGGCACTAATTGTGCATCTGGTGTAGTAGGACTTTGCACTCCCGGCACATTTGAGTCATCAACTGAAACAGTCACAGAAACTACACAGACAGATGGAACTGGAACAACTACCACAACAACCACTACCACTGATACTACAACTACCACAGTGACTGTTCCAGAGACAGGAGATTTGCTTACTGATTCCAAAGTACAAGAGATGGGCCGTAATCAAAAGTTTGGTGGTGATATGACAAGTGATTGGGGTGGACAAGGTGGTGCTGGTATTCGTAATGGTGCGACCTGTGGTGCCCTTGGTACAGACAAATGTGCAGAGATGACAGGCAGTGGATCATTTACCAGTACACATGGTCAAACAGGAATCGGTACTACTTTTAAGCAAACTATAAACATGAGTTCTATTGACCCAGACATTGAAAGAGGCGGTCAAGTCCCTTGGTCGATACGAGTAGAAAAAAGAGATGCCAGTGATTCTATTCATTTTAGAATAAGAAAATCGGATGGGACTGATACAGTGTTATTGGGCACTGAAACCTTATCTGCTGCTGGTGCGAATGCAATAACGAACACACTGTTTCAAGGTAACTTTAGTTTTAGTGGAGCAATGACCTCATTATCAATTGAAGTATCTGGTAGAGATATAAACCTTGCTATCGGGCCATTGTTTGATGATGTTACAGTCAACGTGATATATAATGTGGTCAATACCATAGTGACTCAAACAATCACAACGATAGAGGAGTTTGTTGCATTAGGAACATTTGACCAAGAAACGATTGATGTTGCAACCGACATATTTGAAAACAACAATGTTGTGGAGACTGATACAGGACTCAGTATTGAACCTGTTGCAGAAGAAACAACAGAAACAAGTTATGCATCAGTTGCAGCTGAAATAAACACAGAGATGGTTGCACCAGAACTTCAAGCACCAACGATTGAAGTCAGTGTGCCAGAACCTCAAACTGTTGAGGTCCAAGTAGAAACACAGAACGTAGAAACAGAAATGCAAACGGAGATGAGTAATGATGATATCACTAACGAAGTTTCATCCTCTGGGGGAGTGGCTTCCAACGAAGATAGTCCACAGGAAGGTGGAGGAAGCGTATCATCTGGGGAACAAAAATCAGAACCAGAACCAACAGAAACAGCAGAAGCAGAACCAGAAGAAGAGCCACAAAGTGGACCTTCTAGTGTAGAGAAGAAGGAACCAGAGGCAAAGACAGGGCAACCTAAAAAGGTGGCAGAGAAAAAGACTGAGAAACCCAAGACAAAGACAGAGAAGAAGCAGGAAGCAAAACAAAAGGCGGCAAGCAAGATAGTCAAGAAGATGGGAGACAAGGGAAGGTATGATGATAGCAACCAACTGAAGACCTTGGTGGTGATGCAAGTGTTAGGTAATACCAAAACATTTTTTGATGATCAAGCACAACTGCAAGATACACCCGGCTTCTTTGATAATAAGACTATACCAGATACTACAATATCTGATAACAATTATTCTGCATATATCATGTTTGGAGGAAGTGACGCAGCACACAATGCATTGATAGAAAATCAATACAGATAAGGAGATAGAAATGTCAGACGACGGCAAAACAGAAGTTGAGTTTGCCGGGGTCAAGTTTCGAGGTGGAAAGATATTTGTGATAATTACAGCATTATCGACCCTCGGCGGTGGTCTTTACGCAGGATTTGAATTCTGGAAAGACTATATGGATATGAAAGAGAAGATAGAAAAATACAAAGCACCAGACTTGTCAGGATTTGACAAGAGGATGGCTGTTCTACGAGCAGATATGAATGCACTACAAAAGATTGAACAGGTAATAGAAGATTCTGCGATTGCTACAAGAGATGAGGCCAGAACAATCAAGAACGATTTGAAGGGCGAAATTGTTCGTACAGAGAGATTGGTAGAGAGCATTGAGCGAAGAGTCAAAGGTATACAAGATGCAACTCGTAAGATGATTGACAAGGAAAATGACAGGAATGATGTGTTAAGAGAACGTATAACGAACAGAATGGATAGTTTAGATGATAGTATAACAAGCAAGATGAAAGCTCTTGAGAAAGAGATGAATGAAAGAATTAAGAAGGCTTTGGTGAATCCTTTAGCAAATATGCGAAAATAATACTTGACAATACCAACTATATAGTCTATACTGGTTATAATGAAAGATTACAGAGGAATTGGAAATGGAAATCGATGTCTATACGCACACTGCTGTTGCGATAACTTGCTTGGTGGGATGCTACTATTGGGGAAGACACTTCGCAAAACATGAAATTCTTTCTGAAGTGGTAGGCACAATGCTAGAGACACTTGAGAAGGATGGTTTTGTCAAAATGGTGATTGATGAAGACGGCGATAAGTCTTTGGTTCCTATCTCTGAAATTGAAAATAAGATCATCAATGAAGTAGAGAAATGAAATTTGATATTGGCTGGTTAAGTGGTGTGTCTGTATTTAAATTTTTTGAGATATTTAGATATTTAGATTGTTATGATGCAGAAGACTATATATTCTATATTAGAAAAGACATAGAATATGATTTCAACGTGCTTGATGAAAAATTGCTGATGATTAAAAATATTTTTGAAGCATATGATAATTTCTTTCATCATAATATAAAGTTTCCAGAGATAGAAGTGAAAGAGAAAAAGGATATGCCCCCTTCTGACCCCGAAGGGTTTAAAACGGAGGGTTTTTTTGAATCTAAAAAACATTTTCATGATTGGAAGGAATCTTGCCCTCTATGGGCAATGTTTGTTCATGGAGATAAAGACTTTTGTAAAATAAAATCTCCAAATCCTGATAAAAAATATGTAACCATATCATTAATTAATGACGAAAGAAAAAATCAAAAAAATTATCAATATTTGACAAACGAAGGCAGAAGTATCCGATTAGAATATGTTGATTTTTTATTAGATAATCTTTGTCGTGATGATAATGTAAAGAATTTAGGTGACAGTAGGGGATTTAAAACATCACGAGAACTTATAGAAAAAATTGAATTTATAAGGCAAAGTAAATTTTACATTGGTTCTAAATGTTCTTGGAAAGATATGGCAAGAATTTTTGGAATACCTATTTTGATTATAGAAGAGTATAAATTGTGAAAATAAGTGTTGACAAACATCTTTCAATGTGCGATAATAAGACAATGATGATACAAATAGATGGAGTAGAGAAATGAAACATTTGCTTAAAACGACTGCTGTAGTTGCGATTGTGGCCCTGTCTGGGTGTAACGCTCATGGCGGTGGGTTGAGTAACAAAACAAAAGGTGCCGTCCTTGGTGGTGTCGCTGGTGGTTTTGTTGGTAATCAATTTGGTAGAGGTTCTGGTAATGCTGCCGCAACTGCATTGGGCGCTGTGTTAGGTGTTATCGCTGGTCAATCTCTAAGTCAGGATACACCAACACCAGTTCAACAACCATATATGAGTTCTGGCAGTTGTAGTCAATACACAAATCAAGGTGCCCGTGCTGCTTGCAATCGTGGTGTAGCAGAGAGGGAAAATCAACGTCAACTTAGACTTGAAGAAGAAGCATATCGTGCTGGCAGAGGTCGCTAATTTTTTTTCAAAAAGAGCTTGACAAACTTCTTACCATGAGTTAGTATTATATTATGATAGAAACAGTGATGTTATATATTGCCTTGTCAGTGACAGAACCTGATGGCAATAAAATGGAAGAAGAAATCCGTGTTATGTCAAAACACTTTGACACAACAGAAGAGTGCGATGATTTTATCGTAAATTGGGAATTCTTCATTAGGTCTAGGGGTCTAGACGCTGCCAGTTCTCTTCTCAAAGAGGGTTATGAAGCAGAAATTGTTGAACTTGGCTGCACTACGGTTGAAAAATGAAAACGTCTTTAGTTGCTTTATTGTGCCTTTCTTCTACATCTTTGATGGCATCAGAAATTGCATGTGATTATAAGTCTAAGATTGATACAGAATTCATGGGAACTATATCATCCTCAAAGAATTATAATCAAAAATCTTATCCTTATGTAAAGGATACTCGTATATGTATTGTTAAAATGGATGTTAAAATACATAACACATGGTATCCTACCGAAGCAGAATATGTTTTTGGCCCTGACATGACAGAAGTTGATGCTTGCAAACGAGCAGAAATCAGAGCAAAAGAATCCATTCTTCGCAAAATTGTTCCAGAAAAATTAAATAGGATACTCAACCAGAACTGTGTAACTAAAACAGAAAGTGGTGATTTGAAACAATCGCCGATCGTTGGTGGCAAATTGCCAGAAGTTAGCGGTAAAGGTTCTTGGACAGAAAGTGCGTGGAAAAGTGTATACTCATCTGTCACAAAAGGATGTTTTCCATCAGGAGGCAATAAAAAAATTACATTAGCAAACGGTACAACAAAATGGTTTTATAAAGAGGTATGCAGAACAAAATGAAATATGTAATTGGATTTGTAGTTGGAGTAATTGCAACTGTAATTTTTCCAGAATTAGTTCCTTATGTCAAGAATGCCTTTATTGAGTCGGGTGTTCGTGATGCAACTGTTCAGACTCTTCAAACTTGGAAAAGTGTAAAGTGAGGTTAGAATGTATATGATGAGTGTGGCTGTCAAAGCAACAGCATTGAGTGTGTTATTGGTAGTGATAGTAATGAGTTTAGGTGCCTGTGGTAATACTGTGAAAGGTATTGGAACAGACATTATGAAAATGGGTGATAATATGATGAAAGAGGAGCCGAAAAATGTTGCCAGTAAGTAAAATTGCCCTTATGGGTTGTGTAAGTTTGATTGCGTTGAGTGCTTGTTCTTCTGTTCAAGATATGGCAATTCCCGGCGTCAGTAAAAAAGATGCGGCAGTTTATCAGTATAAACGTAGTCGTGTTGAGGAGCAAGTTTCTAATATACCAGATTGGTTTAAGAAGCAACCTCAAGATACAGGAAACATTTATTCTGCCGGTACATCTGTAACTCCAGAAATGCAATTTTCTGTTGATGCTGCCGTCTTGAATGCAAAGGTTATTCTTGCTGATCGTATCAATTCACGATTGCAATCTCAAGCAAAGCAGTTCAAAGCAAAGATTGGTTCTGGTGACCTTGATGCATCTGTTATGACTGAAATCGAAAGAGCAGTGAAGAATATTATTGCAGATACAGATGTTTCTGGGTATCACTTGAAAGAGGTTGAGGTATATCCACACGGCACTCAATATCGTGCATTTGTCCTGTTGGAATACTCTGATGCCGAAGCAAGGAAAATTCTGACAAATCGGTTGCGTAAAGATCGTATGTTGTTTGATAAGATTCGGGCCACTAGAGCGTGGAAAGAGTTGGATAAGAATGCAGAAAAGCAGAAGCAAGAAGAAAAGGAGCGAGTTACTGATCAATTAAAAGCGATTGAATCTATAGAAAAGTCAACTTAGGTGTTGACAAGGGTAGTTTCGTGTGATATACTGTAAGAATGATGGAGATTTTTGAATGACTATGCATATGCTTCCTGTGTATTACACAACAACAAACACCAAGAAACGCAAGGCAGGCAAGAAGACTCAAAGTCAACTTGCTGCCGAGCGTGACCATGAAAAGTTTCTAAAGAAAATGGGAATAGGCTCTCGTAGCTCAGTTGGATTAGAGCAACGGTCTTCTAAACCGTGGGTCACAGGTTCGAGTCCTGTCGAGAGCGCCAATAAACGGAGCGTAGCGCAGTCTGGTAGCGCATCTGCTTTGGGAGCAGAGGGTCAGAGGTTCAAATCCTCTCGCTCCGACCAATGCTTCTATGATCCATCTTCTGCAAAGAAAGAAGAGAAGGTTTATACGGGAACTGAAATCATAGGAATTGCCCAGATGCATAAGTCTAATGCAGTGCCAGTGCGTGGTAAAAAACAAGCAACAGAGGTTGCTAATATGAGGCGAGGATGACTGAAGATTACTACGAAGAAGTGCTGCTACTTCGTAAGAAACTTGAAAAGTTTGAGAAGTTAGACAGGTTGATTAAACATGGAAACCCTGAACACAGTGGTTATTTCTTTATCTGTGGTGAAGCAGGTGAGAAGGACAGCATGGGTTTGCCTGAAAAGATTTTGGTTTGCCCATCATACGGACTAGATGGGTTTGCATCGTACAAGAAGGACAGAGACTACTCTGCTCCAGGCTGGTGAGGCGAGGGTGAACACAGCAATCTTCAATGAGACTTTCAAGCTTGCTCAATCAGTAGAGCCAGTGAGAGGTGCAAGGATTGCGGCTGCTGTAGTTCGCAAAGGAAAGGTTGTGTCTTTTGGTTATAATCATAAGAAGACACATCCCTTTCAAGCCAAGTTTTGTAAGAACAAGGATGCTGTATTTTTCCATGCTGAAGTTCATGCCATCAAGAATGCTCTAAAAATTATTTGTGTGGATGACCTATCAAAATGTGACCTGTATATTGTTCGGGCAAAGAGAGATAGATATAATAAGAGGTGGCTCACTGGTTTATCAAAACCATGTAGTGGTTGCCAAAAGTGTATTGACTTATTTGAATTAAATAGTGTATACTATTCTAAAGAAGGAGAAATTTAGTGAGAGTTGAAGTGCGTAATAATAATGTTGATGGAGCATTGCGTGTTCTAAAGAAGAAGTTACAACAAGATGGCCTGTTTAATGAGATGAGGAATAGGGAAGCCCATCAGACTAAGGGCGAAAAGCGCCGAAGAAAGAAAGCTTCTGGTCGGCAACGATGGCTCAAAGAACAAGCGAAAAGGTTAGATGAGTATGGATTCTGAAATCGAAGAGAAGACAACAAGAACAGCAGAGATTGAGTTAGAAACACACCAAATTGCTACTAAAACAACTACTCCATTACATACCACTGATTGGTATATCAAATGGGTTTCGTCGGTTATTCTTATGGTAGGTATGATTCTCGCTGCAAACAATCTGTTTCCTTGGAACATTGTTGTTCAGTGTATAGGTATTGCAGGATGGTTGATTGTTTCAATTATGTGGAATGATCGTGCATTGATGATTGTCAATGCGGTTGGTATTGCCATCCTGTTCAATGGTTTAGTTGGTTACTGGTTGAAAGGATAGTATTATGGCAAATAATGTAAGTTCGTATATTTCATTTTCAGAGATTTCTGATGAAGCTGAAGACTGGCTTGATAAATTAATGCCAGATTATAACACATCTGCATATGAGGTCTTGGGTAAAATTTATGATAAGACTGAAGAGGAGATGGATAATTGGGAATGGTGGAATGAAAACGTAGGTTCAAAGTGGCTAAACTTTGAAGATGTTAGTTGTGGTGGCGTGTCAACTGTTTCTGCTTGGTCAGCACCTGTTCTCTTTTATGAAAATTTGTATAAGAAATTATCATCACTCAATTCTCCTGACCTAAAAATGTGGGCTAGATATGATGATGAGATGCCTAACTTTGTTGGTGTTTGGGGAATGGCTCCAAATGGATACGACTATGACGAATACATTGATGAAGAGTATTACGAGCAATGTATCGACTGTCTTCCATATACTGAGAATGAAGATGGAGAATATGAAAGTGTAGATGAGTGGTGGGATAAATTTGATGAGTGGTCAGAAAAAGAATATGGCCTGTTCGTTGAAGGATATGCAGAACATTTGGAAGAAATGAAAGAGGAATAAATAGAACAATGGCTAGAAAAATTACATCCAAGACTGACAACAAAGGTTGGACTGACCCCTCTAAGAAGAAGGTTCGCAAGAAACGTAAACCTATGACAGAGGAGCAGAAAGCAGCTGCCGCTGAACGTCTTGAGAAAGCCCGTGCTGTTCGTGCTGCTAAGAATCCCGACTATGGTATGACTGGCATTCATGAGAGTTTGCGTGACCTACCAGATGACTATCCAATAACTCCAAAGAAAGTGAAACAATGGATCAAGACGCAAAAAGAACTTGCGTCTATGGAACGTAGAAATGAGAAGAAAAATGTGAAGGGTGCAACTGCCCGTAAAACATCTCATGAAGCATATGTTCGTAACCTACAAAAATACCTAAAGGATGGCGATTATGTGGATACGTTTTATGGAGAACATCAAGATAAAATAATTTCTAACAGGTGTTTTGCTCAAGCTTACTATTGGGAAGGTCCAAAGAAGGGTCAGCCAAAGTTTGATGTTGGTACATATTATCCACTCTTAGGGACAGTCTACACTCAAGAAATGTTTAACGAAGACAGAGGTATCAGTGATGAAGAAAGACCAGAAGGAAAACCCAAGCGCAGAAAACGTAATAAAGGGCCCGTGGAAACTAAAAGCAAAAAAGGAAGTCGTAGTTCCTGACCTTGATGTTATTGCGCTGCAAGAAAATCTTATGTTTGCTGATGACTTGACAGAATCTTGTTTGGTGCAAATGATACATACTATGGGAGAGAATGGTGTTGACATTGGCGGTCAAGAATTCGTTAGAGATATCGGATTTGTCATAGAGACAGTCAAGGGCACAATTTATCGTGATATGGGTTTGGCACATCCTATCAACAGGGTCATGGAGATGCTGACAAAAATTAATGTTGATGAGAAGAACAGCATGAACAGTCAGGTTGACATGGACTTGCTTGAAAAAATTACTATTGATGAGTCTGATACAAACGAAGAACCAACACCCGCATGAGGTTATAATGATTTTAGTTGATATGAACCAGATTAGTTTGGCAAGTGTGATGATGCACTTGAACATTACGAAGAGAGATAGTGTTGAGAGTGGTATGGTTCGCCATATGATTCTCAATTCTCTTCGCATGTATCGTGAGAGATTTTTTGAGGAGTATGGTGAGCTAGTTATTTGCTATGACTCTAAACACTATTGGCGCAGAGATATTTTTCCCCAATATAAAGCAGGACGCAAGAAGACTAGAGATTCATCCAGCCATGATTGGAATGATATCTTTGAGTTTCTAAATGCGTTCAAGGATGAGATGATTGAGTTCATGCCCTACAAGGTATTGGAAGTTTACGGTGCAGAGGCAGATGATATCATCTATACCCTGACACATGAATTTGAATCTGATAACGGCAAGACACTAATCTTGTCTGGGGATAAAGACTTCATTCAGTTACAAAGATATGGAAATGTAACACAGTATAGTCCTATCACCAAGAAATTTATAAATGGTGTAGTGTGGAATGAATATCTAGATGAGCATATTCTAAGAGGAGACACTAGTGATGGTGTTCCTAATGTTCTGTCACCAGACAATACTTTTGTAGATGGATTGCGTCAGCGACCACTAGGTAAGAAGAAAATCCAATCGTGGGTTGAACACAACATTGAGGATGTTTTACCCAGTGATGAGGTGAAACGTAACTACCAAAGAAACAAGAAACTCATTGACTTAACAGAAGTTCCTCAAGAATTATTCATGGAAATAACACAAACGTGGGCAGAAGCAAAAGCCAACCCTCGTAGTAAACTACTAAATTATTTTATACAAAACAGGTTGAGTGACCTGATGGATTGCATAGGAGATTTTTAATGCCATACACACCACTATTTCACGAAATTTTAGAGAAGGTCGCAAGACTAAAATCAAAAAAACAGAAGGTTTCTTATTTGAAGGAACACAACACGCCAGCACTTCGCATGGTTTTAAAATCATCTTTTGATCCCAGTATCATTTGGGCACTTCCTGCCGGTGAAGTTCCCTTCAAAAGAAATGGGGCCCCCGAAGGAACAGAGCATACCTTACTTGCCGCTGAAGCAAGCAGACTGTATCATTATGTTCAAGGTGGAAACAATGCGCTTTCTCAAAATAAAAGAGAGTCCATGTTTGTTCAATTGTTGGAAGGCTTGCATCCATCTGAAGCAGACGTTCTTGTTTCTGCTAAAGACAAGTCGCTACATAAGACATACAAAGGATTGTCTGATAATGTAGTCAAAGAAGCTTTTGATTGGGATGATAACTATATGGTTGTTGACCATGAACGGCATGTATCAACAAGTGGACCAGCAAACATTGCAAGCAGAATTTAAAGAACTAGAATATGTTGCTGCTGACTTTCTAGAGAAAGAAGACTTTGAGTCAGCAGCTAAGTGTTATAGACAGTTGGTTGTGGATGATCCATATGATGCCAGAGCATACTACAATTTGGCAATCATACTGCATGACTTATCTAAGTTTGCAGAGTC
>Ga0075466_1000416_pt1 | contig 15512 bp, 9 predicted proteins | sample DEB08_DNA_16_FD_71486 | JGI IMG/M metagenome (GOLD analysis project Ga0075466, IMG submission 71486) | Aqueous microbial communities from the Delaware River and Bay under freshwater to marine salinity gradient to study organic matter... | ecosystem: Environmental > Aquatic > Marine > Coastal ... | reverse complement strand
TACAAATCCAACATGGTTTTGAATAAAGCCTATCATGTTTTTTTCGCCAATACCTCCAATTAGCAAGTATGATAATGCCTTTTCTTTATGAAAAACAGGTAATAACATTTCAAATTCTTCAAGCCCCACTAATTCAGTATCACTTATAAAAGTGGTGTTTTCGTATTGTAACAAACTTTTATATTCAAAGTCTTTACAAACTTCTCCAACACCATATTTAAGAATGCACCTCCAATTTTCACGATTATTAATAAACGCAAGCTTGGTTATACCAATATAATCTTTCATTACGTTTTCAAATTGAAAAAGTAAATCAGCAACTTTGTAGTTTTTATTTACAGAATTGGTTATTTCCAGCAAAGCACTTAGCTTCTGCTTTTCTATAATTAATTGGTCGGTAGCTTTTGTAATTTGAGTCATTTATTGTGTGTCAAAAAAATCACATGCTAATTTAATACAGTTTGAATCAATTAATAGCAATATTCATTCTTTTCTATCACTTTTAATGCAACTTGTTGATAAGCAGCCTTAATGTTGAAAGGAGCGTGTTTCGTAAACCTTTTAAGTCCCATTAACATCATTTTCAATTCATCTCCCTCAGCAAAAGAACTAATAGCATCTTTCCCAGCTTTATTAATTCTATCTGAAGCATCATAGATAAATGCTTTTACCATTTCTATTTGATCTTGGCAAGCTTCTTCACCTTTCATTGCAACTAATTTCTCAACTCTTAACAAGATAGATTCTGCCAAATAAGTATCAATAATCATATCGGCATTATTCATTAATATTTCTTGCTCTTTAGCTAGTGTAGCCATTAGTTTTTGAACTGCAGAACCAGCAACCATCAATATAGATTTTTTAAATCCAGCAATAGATTTCTTTTGTTCAGCAAACAATCCTGTTTCTCCTTCTTCAAAGCTTGGAACTGACATTAATTCATCAGCAACTTTCATTGCTGGCCCCATTAAATCGATTTCTCCTTTCATTCCTTTTTTAAGAATCATGTTTACCAAAAGAAGTCTATTAATTTCATTTGTTCCTTCAAAAATCTTGTTGATTCTAGCATCACGGTAAGCTCTCTCAACCAAAGTCTCAGCAGAATATCCCATTCCTCCATGAATTTGAACTCCTTCATCAACTACAAAGTCTAGACAATCAGAACCACTTACTTTAAGTAAAGCACATTCTGGAGCAAATTGCTCAATCCCTTTCAATGTTGCTTTTTCTTTGCTCATTCCGCCATCAATCAATGCTTTAGTTGCATCATCAATATTTTGAGCAGCACGGTAATTTGCTGATTCATTAGCAAAAATCCAAGTTGTCATTTTACCAATCTTGTTTCTTATAGCTCCATATTTTGAAATTGGTCTTCCAAATTGTTCTCTTTCGTTAGCATATATTGCCGAAGCTGTAACAGTTTCTTTAGAAGCTCCAGTTGTTCCAATTGATAGTTTTATTCTTCCAATATTCAAGATATTCAAAGCAATTTTAAAACCATTTTCTCTTTCAGAAAGCATGTTTTCAACTGGCACTTTTACATTGTTGTAAAACACTTGACGTGTAGAAGAACCTTTAATTCCCATCTTCTTTTCCTCAGCATTTAATGTAATTCCTTCACTATCTGCTTCAATTAAAAAGGCAGTCAGTTTTTCATCATCATCAATTTTAGCAAAAACTGTATGTAATTGAGAGAATCCAGCATTTGTAATCCACATTTTTTGACCTGTAACTAAATAATGTTTTCCATCTTCTGAAAGTACAGCTTTAGTTTTACCAGAGTTTGCATCACTACCTGCACTAGGTTCTGTTAAGCAATAAGATGCTTTCCATTCTCCTGAAGCTAATTTTGGAATGTATTTCGCTTTTTGCTCAGCATTTCCATAATATAACAATGGTAAAGTTCCAATACCTGTATGAGCACCATAAGCTACCGAGAAAGAGTAACTCCCTCCTAAGCTTTCTGTTGCTAACATACTCGTTTTAAAATCCATTCCCATACCTCCTAATTCCTCTGGAATTGAGATTGATAATAAACCTAATTCTCCAGCTTTTTCCATCAAAGCAGGCATAAATCCTTCTTCCATAGAATCCATTCTATCTAAGTGTGGCATGATTTCAGTTTTGATAAAATCCTTACACATATCGGCAAGCATTTTCTGCTCTTCCGTCCATTCTTCTGGTATAAATATTTCGCTTGCTTTTGTATCTCTGATGATAAATTCACCTCCTTTTATTGCTTCCATTTTACATTAAATTTAAATTCTTATTATAATAATTCGTAAATCCCTGCAGCACCTTGACCAGTTCCTACACACATAGTTACTGCGCCATATTTCTGCCCTCTTTTTCTCATTTCGTTAAATAGTTGAACAGATAATTTAGCTCCAGTACATCCAAGCGGATGACCCAATGCTATTGCTCCTCCATTTACATTAACAATATCTGGATTTAGGTTCAATTCATTCATTACTGCAACAGATTGTGAAGCAAATGCTTCATTCAATTCTATTTGTTCAATGTCATTCATTTTAAGTCCAGCTTGTTTCAATGCTTTAGGCATTGCATACAAAGGACCCATTCCCATAATTCTTGGTTCTAATCCAGCTACTGAATAAGACATCATTCTTGCGATAGGAGTTAAGTTGTTTTCTTTCAAAAATTTCTCAGAAACTACCATTACAAAAGCAGCTCCATCTGAAGTCTGTGATGCATTTCCAGCAGTAACTGAACCTCTAGCGTCAAACACTGGTCTAAGCCTAGCTAATCCAGCTAAATTTGTCCCTCTTCTAACTCCTTCATCTGTTTCACAAATGATATCTCTTGTTTGTTGTTTTTCATTTTCATCTAAGTAAGTCTCTTTGATAAATATTGGAACAATATCATCTTGGAATCTTCCGCTATCAATTGCTTTTTCTGCTTTAGCATGAGAGTTTACAGCAAATTCATCTTGCATTTCTCTTGTAATACCATATTGATTTGCTACTGCCTCTGCAGTTAGTCCCATTCCCCAATACCATTCTTGGCTTTTTTTAGAAACACTTGCATTAGGAACTAATCTCCAACCTCCAAATGGAATTGGTGACATTGTTTCTACTCCTCCAGCAATAATACAATCAGCCATTCCACTATTTATTTTTGCTGAGGCTATTGCTATTGTTTCTAATCCAGAAGAACAATATCTATTTACAGTCATTCCTGGCACCTTTTCAGAATCTAATCCCATAAGAGAAACCATTCTTCCAATATTCAACCCTTGTTCTGCTTCTGGTGTTGCATTTCCAACAATTACATCATCAATTTGTTCTGCTGACACATTAGGTACATTTTTCATTAAATGTCTAATGACATCTGCCGATAAATCATCCGCTCTGTAGAAATTAAACATTCCTCTTGGAGCTTTCCCTACTGCTGTTCTGTATCCTGCTACTATATATGAATTTTTCATTTTAATTTTTTTAATTAGTTATTGAATAAGATTAGTTACGAAGGACTTTTCCTGTTTTTAAAATGCTTTCGATTCGCTTAAGCGTCTTTTCTTGCATACATAATTCTAAGAAAGTCTTTCTTTCTAAATCCAATAAGTATTGTTCAGATACTTTAGTTCTTTTTGACAATTCTCCTCCACACATTACTGTTCCAAGCTTCTCAGAAATTAATTGATCGTGCTCCGAAATATAGTTTCCTGATTTCATAGAATGAGCTCCTACATATACAATTCCAATTCCTTCGTTACCCATTACTTCTATATCGGTTCTTTGAGGTTTCTCTACATATCCTTTCGAGTCCATTAACAACACTTGTTGTTTTGCATAGCCAATTTGATGTGCTCTACTCACAATAACTTCATCTTGTCCTTCTCTCAAATAACCCAATTCAAAAGCTTCTTTTCCTGAAGTAGAAACTTTAGCTTGACCAATTGTCAAGAATCTATTTCTTAATTGGTTTGTTCTGATGTCACCATCTTTCAATTCGTCATTTAATCTAACAACAAATTCTTTGGTCCCACCTCCACCAGGAATTAGTCCAACTCCAAACTCTACAAGACCCATATAAGTTTCTGCGTTTGCAATTACTTTGTCAGCATGCAAGCAAATTTCACAACCTCCACCTAATGCCATTCCGTGAGGAGCAGCAACAACAGGAATTGAAGAATACCTCAACCTCATCATTGTGTTTTGGAAAGTTTTTATCGCAAAATTCAATTCATCCCAATCTTGCTCAATTGCCATCATAAATATCATTCCTACATTGGCGCCTGCCGAGAAGTTTTGACCTTCGTTAGCAATTACAATTCCTTTCCATTGCGGATCAGTTTCCGCTAAATCAATTGCTTTGTTTAATCCTTGTAGAATTTCACTTCCAATCGTATTCATTTTGGTGTGGAATTCAACATTTAAAACACCATCCCCTAAATCAATAATATGAACTCCAGAGTTTTTCCAAACGGTATTTGATTCTCTTAAGTTTTCCAATGAAATTAAATTCTCTGTACCAAGAATTACTTTATATGTTTTACTAGGTATGTCATAATACAAACGAGTACCGTTTTCTACTTTATAAAAGGTTTCATTTCCAGCCTCTGTCATATCATAAATCCACTGAGCAGGTTTCATGTCTGCTTTTTCCATTTGTTTGATAGCTGCTTTTACTCCTATTGCATCCCAAGATTCAAAAGGCCCTAGTTCCCAACCAAATCCAGCTTTTAAACCATCATCAATTCGGTATAATTCATCAGATATTTCTGGAATTCTGTTAGAAACATATTGGAAAACTCCATTGAATGATTTTTTGTAAAACTCACCCGCTTTGTCCATTCCATTGTACAACATTTTTGTTCTGTCTTTTAAATTATCGACAGATTTAGTCATCTCTAAAGTTGGAAAGTTTCCTCTTGTTTTTTTCTGGTATTCTAACGTCTTTAGGTTTAGTTCAAGAATTTCACTTTTACCTTCAGCATTTTTCACTTTTTTATAAAACCCTTGTTTCGACTTACTTCCTAGCCATCCATTCTCCACCATTTTGGAAACATAACTTGGTATTTCAAATAAATCTTTTCTTTCGTCATTTGGGCAATTGTCTTTTACACCATTTGCTACGTGAACTAAAGTGTCCAAACCTACAACATCACAAGTACGGAAAGTAGCAGATTTTGGTCTTCCCATAACTGGTCCAGTCAATTTATCTACTTCTCCTACAGTTAATCCCATTTCTTCTACTGTATGAAATAAAGCTTGGATAGAAAATACACCCACTCTATTTGCAATAAATGCAGGAGTATCCTTTGCAAGGACAGTCGTTTTTCCTAATATTTTTGATCCATAATCCATTAAAAAATCAACCACAGCTAGGTCAGTTTTTGGAGTAGGAATTACTTCAAATAACTTTAAATATCTTGGCGGATTAAAAAAGTGAGTTCCTAAAAAGTGTTTTTGGAAATCTTCACTTCTTCCTTCCAGCATCATATGAATTGGAATTCCTGATGTATTAGAAGATATAATCGTTCCTGGCTTTCTGTGTTTTTCAATATTTCCAAACACAATTTGCTTAATGTCTAGTCTCTCAACTACCACCTCAATAATCCAATCGGCTTTTGAAATTAAATGAATATCATCTTCCAAGTTTCCAGTAGTAATTCTACTTGCGTAAGATTTACTATAAATTGGAGAAGGGTTTGATTTTAATGAAGCTTTCAAAGCATCATTTACAATCTTGTTTCTAGCCATTTTGTTTGTAGATTCCTTTGCTTCACCTGGAACAATGTCCAATAACAAAACATCCAATCCTACATTGGCAAAATGACAAGCAATACGAGACCCCATTACTCCGGATCCAATTACTGCTACTCGTTTAATGTTTCTTTTCATTTTTTTTAGTTTGTTTTCCCTAATTGGGCTTAAAAAATATTGTTTTCATCTATTAATTCATTTATTCCTACCATTACTTTAAAAAAAACGTCAAGGTCTTTTTCTTTAATGTTATTCATTAAATGAGTGTTAAATTTTATTACTTTTTCTTTAGAAAGGTTCCTTTTTTCCATTCCTAACTCAGTTAAGAATATTCGCACCATTCTTTTATCCTTTTTATCAGCTTGACGATAAATTATTTTTTCGTCTTCTAAATTTTTTAATGTTCTCGTTAGACTTCTTGACTCCATTCCCATTTTAGGACCAAGCTTGGTAGATGGAGTTCCGTCTTTTAAATCAATATTAAGTAAAACCATTCCAGTAGCCATACTTACACCATATTCGGATGCTTGTATGTTATACATCCTGGCAATTTTGTGCCAAGTTGAACGAATATTAAAATCTATAGTTTCTTCTGGTTTCATAATTATTTTAACGAATATAATAAAAATATGTTATGCTTGCATAACATATTTAGTTTTTTTATCTACTTATTATAGGAAAGAGGGTTTTTTTTATTATAATATCTTTGTTTCTACATAGTGATTGGGGAAAAGCTGTTTTTTAAAAAGACTATTTAAATATACTTTTCACAAATGGAGCATACAGTACAGAACGACAAATACATTTTATAATGAAAAAAACATTAATAATTATAGCCTCTTTAGCTTTCCTATCAGGATGTATGAAAGAAGTTATTGACTTAGAAAAAGTCAATTCAGATTCATTTGACCCTAGTTTTGCAATACCTATAGGTAACGTCACACTTAAACTAGATAGACTTAATGACCAAGCAAATAGATTTCTAAAAATAAACCCAACTACTGGAGTCTTTGAGTTTATTTATCAAAGTGATGCGGTTGAATTAAACTTTGGTGACTTATTTAACATGCCCAATCAAAATGTTTCGACAACTACATCAATGAGTTCTTCTCAAGTTTCGGCCTTTAACCTTGTTCCGTTAGGTTCAACTTATGGCTATTCAAATAGTAATGTTGGAACATTCACTTTACCATCATCCGAACAATTGGATTCATTAATTATAAAGAATGGAAGTTTGGATATTAATGTTTCTTCCACTTATACTCATGATATTTCTATAGTATTGATTATTCCATCACTGTTAAAAAATGGAGCTGTTTTTGACACAACAATACTTTTAAATTATACTGCAACAACACCTGTAACAGGTAATATTAACTTACTATTAGCTGGATATACTCTAGATTTAACTGATGCTGGATTTACCAATAACACTTTGAGGTTTAATTATAATATAACATTAACCAAAGGAGCTTTACCCGCTACAACATCAGAATCTATATCATTTAATAGCTGATTTACATTTTCTGATTTAGAAGTTGCACATGGTTATTTTGGAAACAGGATTATTACTGAGAGTGATACTTTAGAATATGATTTATTTAAAAACTCTTTTGGAGGAACTGTTAGTATAGCAGACCCAAGAATTGATTTGGAATATATCAATTCCTCTGGTCTTTCTTTTAGAGCTAATTTTAATTCAATTTCAGCACCTGAAAACACAATAAATCAAAACATTGGCGGTCCTGGATTAACATCTATGCCAACAATTGCGAAAGCTAATTTTGTAGGAGATTCCACAATAACATACCATACTATAGACAACAATAATACAACTCCAACTATAACAGATATTTTAAATGAATTACCAACAAAGCTTGCATTTTCTGCATCTATTGAATTGAATCCCGGAGGAGTTACTAAAAACTTTATATCTGAAAATTCAAAATTAAGAGCAAGAACAAAACTTACTGTTCCACTTAATGGAAGAGCTGATGGCTTTTCTCTGACAGATACAAATTCAACTGTACTTGAACAAGCTATTGGTATAGATTCTAGTGATGCTGAGAATTTGAAAAAGGTGACCATAAGACTTCAGGTAACAAATGGGTTACCAATTTCTTCATCTATACAAGCATATTTTTTAGACAGTAATAATACAGTATTAGATTCATTATTTTCTGGAGGAATACAATCAATTTTTGGAGCAGGCATAGTTAACTTTTCTGTGCCGACAACCGATATAAATTATGGGAGAGTAATTACGCCAGCAAAAAGATCGGTTGATATTATAATGACAAAAGATCAATACCTAAGTTTAATTGTAAACAAACAATCTAAATTAGTGTATAAAGTAAAATTCAACACTATTGGAAGTTCCACATTAAAAGACGTAAAGTTCTTCCCTGAAGATTATGTTGACTTAAAGCTATCTGCAAAAGTAGATTTAACTATTTCATTATAATAACCCATTGACATTTCACACTATGAAAAAGCTACTAACATACTTTATTTTTGCAATAACTAGCATTAGTTATGGTCAACAAGATTTGACGCTTTATTACATGGAAAATGTTCCTCAGACGCTTTATTTAAACCCAGCTTTCAAACCAAAACCAAAGTTAAATATTGGTCTTCCTGGAATACCCTCTATTTATATTGACCATGTAAACACGACTTTCACACCTAAAAATTTATTTGAAACTAGCAATGGAGCAACAACCTTGACAATTGATAAATTAAAAACAGAAATTAAGGACAACAACTATTTTGGTATCAACATGAAAGTTGATTTACTTTCTTTTGGATTTCAGGCTAAAAAAAATTATTTCAGTTTTAATATCACAGAAAATGTCTTTGCAAGAATTAATTTATCACGTGGGTTATTAGAATTACCACTCTACGGAAATGCAGATTTTGATTACCACAATGGCGAAATAGACATGAGTAATACTGGAATTAACTTTACACATTACAGAGAATTTGGTGTGGGTTGGCAAAGAGAATTTTTTAATAGATTAGGCTTAGGTGCAAAAATAAAATATTTATCAGGAAAGTCTAATGTTTGGACAAAGTCAAACACATTTAAGTTACAAACAAATCCAGACGATTACGAATGGAATATTACAGGGCAACTAGATGCTAGAAGTTCAGGTTTAGATTCCTCAAGTGCAATTACTAACGGAGAAGTTGTGAAATATTTATTGAATGGGGCGAATAAAGGTGTCGCTATTGATTTAGGAGGAACATTTAAACTTAATGATAAAGTAAACTTAAATGCGAGTATTCTAGATTTAGGTTTTATTAGGTGGAAATCTAATAATTTAAATATTAAAACTAATGACGCTTCCTTTTCATTTACGGGACTTAATTTAACCGATATAGTTAACGCTCCTGATTCAGTTTCTGGAGATTCTCTGAGTGCTGCCATTACGAGATTAGAGGAATCTGCTAAAGATGAACTTGGTTATTCAGAAAATGGAGATGCATACACAAAAAAACTTACAGCAAGAGTTTATTTTGGAGGTACATATCAATTATATAAAGGAAAAAATTCTAATGGAAGAATTGGAGTTTTGTTCCAATCAGAGATTTACAATAAAAGAATAAGGCCATCTTTGACTTTATCTTACAATCAAGTCTTGGGAAGATGGCTGAACGCTTCTCTTTCTTATTCTATGATAAACAGAGGTTATAATAATATTGGAGTAGGGGCGAGTTTTAACTTAGGTCCAGTTCAATTATATGCAACAGCAGACAATATATTTGCTGCACAATTAACGAGTTTTAAAAGAGATGACGTAAGTGTGCTTTACTACCCAACAAATAGTAACAAGACACATGTTCATGTTGGATTAAACATTACAATTGGAAGAAAGAAAAAGAATAAAAAAGTAAAGAAAGAAAAAGAAGTTATACTTGAAAAAAAGGAAGGTTAAATAGAACAACTTTCAGGAAAGAAAAATAGAACAGCAAGAAATTCTGATTTCTTGCTGTTTTTTTATAGCCTATTAATAAAAAATCATCATGATCATTTATGTAATAACTAAAAGGATTATGCATCTTTTTACTTTAAGATTGCACCAAACCACAAATTTGAGTAATTTTGAATCAAAATAAATAAGGAATGACAATTTCTGAAATAGAAAATGAAATAATTGAAGAGTTCAGCCTGTTTGACGACTGGATGGAAAAGTACGAGCATATTATTGAGTTAGGAAGAGATTTGCCAATTATTGAGGAAAAATTCAAATTAGAAGAAAACCTTATAAAAGGTTGTCAATCTAGAGTTTGGTTAAATGCAGAAGTAAAAAATGGAGAGATTTCTTACACTGCAGACAGTGATGCAATTATTACAAAAGGGATTATAGCTTTACTAGTAAGAGTGTTGAATAATCAAGATGCCAAAGAGATTGTGGAAGCAAAACTGGCTTTTATTGATGAAATAGGATTAAAAGAACATTTATCACCTACACGTTCAAATGGACTAGTTAGCATGATAAAACAAATGAAAGTCTATGCATTACTTATGCAAGCCTCATAAATAAGGAGAATGAAAAAGAAAAAATTAGAAGACATAATTATTGCTACTATCAAAACTATTTTTGATCCGGAAATTCCAGTAGATATTTACGAGCTAGGATTAATTTATGATGTTCGTATCGATAAAGATTTTAATGTGGATGTGGATATGACATTAACATCTCCTTCTTGTCCAGTAGCTGAAACATTGCCTGTAGAAGTAGAAGAAAAAATTGCAGGAATTGAACAAGTGAAAACGGCAAAAGTACAGGTAGTTTTTGACCCAACTTGGACTAAGGATATGATGAGTGAAGAAGCACAGTTGGACTTAGGTTTCATGTAATTTTACAATCTTAAAAAGTCAATAAAACTAAAATTAACTTAGAGTAAGTTTAGTTAAATAAATATTTTGTTGAAAACAACCTTGATATCTTGATTTTTCAAGTCAAAAAATCAAGCAATTATTCCATTAAATTTGCGTTTGTGATAAACGACAATTCGCTTTATCCTTAAACAAGTAATGGAAGAAATACAAAAGAAATCAAAGATTAAAAAGATTAAAAAAATCGCACTCCTTTTTGGAGCGGTATTTTTGGTATTGATTATTTCTGCTGTTGTTTTAGCCAATGTCTATGAGAAGGAGATAAAACAATATGCGATAACAGAAATAAACTCTCAGTTAAAAGCACAACTAAAAGTAGAAGAGGACAATATTTCATTTTCTTTTTTCAAAAAATTTCCAAAAGCAAGTCTGAACTTTAAAGACCTTTTGATTGAAGCAGAAAACAAAAAAGACACGATTTTATTCGCTAATAATTTTTCATTAGAATTCGGTTTAGGCTCAATATTTTCTGGAAATTATGCTGTAAATGAGGTGGACTTAGATGATGCTGTAGTAAACTTAATAGTAGATGAGAAAGGAAAAGAAAACTATATTCTTTGGAAAGAAAGCGAAAATACAGACACAACAGATTCTAACTTACAATTTAAATTGAATGAAGTAAATTTTAATAATGTAGAATTAAAATACCTCAATAAAAAAACTAAAATAAAAGCAGACCTTGTATTAAACAAAACTGTTTTTACTGGAGATTTCTCAAACGATTCAACAGAAATATCAATAAAATCAAGTCATTTTATTAATGTAGTTAGTAACGATAGCACAATTTATTTTAAAGAAAAAAACAGCAACCTTACTATTGAAAAAGGATTGTTTTCTTCAGAGTTAATTTCTCTTACAAAAGGATCTATTACCATAGAGGAAATGGAGTTAGATGTAAATTGTGATTTTAATTTAAAAAAGAAAAATTCTGTAATAAACGCAGTAGCTTCAAATGTAGAAATATCAGATATTTTTTCACTAATGCCAACCGAAGTAGCTAAGGAACTCCAGGATTATTCAACAAAAGGGAAAGTAAACGGGAATGTAAAAATCACAACAAAAAAGAAACAAACGAGCCCTACTATTGTTGCTGACTTTAGCATAGCAGAAGGTAAAATTACTGAAAAAACTTCTGGAGTTCAGCTTACTAATTTAGTGTTGTCAGGAAATTATTCTTCAAGTACAAATTCTCAAAGAGTAGAGTTAGTAGATGGTTCAGGAAATTTAAGTGGAGGAAATTTCACACTAAATGGAAAAATGATTGGTAAAAATAGCCAAACCATAGTTTCTAATATAAAAGGAGATTTTGACTTAGAGAAATTAGTTGAGTTTCTGAAAATAGAGGATATTGAAAGTGTAAAAGGCAAAATATCTTTAAATAATCAGTTTAGAGGTACAAAACAAGCCAACAATAAACTGAGGGTAACAGAATTTACCGGAACAGCAAAGCTTACAGATGCTTCTTTAAAGTTAAAGGGTGCTGAAAATTCATTTGAAAACTTTGTTGGTGACGCAACTTTCAATCGATTTAATTCAAATGCAAAAATATCTGGAAATTTTGGAAATTCTGATTTTTTACTGAGTTCTCAGTTTAGTAATTTCATTCCTTATTTATTTTATAACGAAGAGTTAAAAGCGAATGTTTACTTGCAATCGAAAGTATTGGAACTGGATAAACTGCTTGGAAACAACAAAGCATCTGTACAAAGTGGAGAAGACACAACTGGAGTAAAACTTCCTGAACGAATCAATGCAACATTAAGAGCAAACATAGCAAGATTAACCTATCAAAAACATGATTTAACGAATTTGTCAGGAACACTATTTGTAGGTAATAATAGAGTAAAAACATCAAATCTAAAACTTGAAGGAAATGGAGGTTCGTATTCTTTAGAAGGAGAATTAATTAAGAAAGGGGAGGTGTTTGATTTAACCTCAAAAATTATTTGTGGTCAAATCATGATTAATGATTTTCTGGAAAAGTTCAATAATTTTGGACAATCTACTTTGCGACACGAACACTTAAGTGGAAGGGCAAATGCTTTGATTTCTATGAAAGCGCAACTATCAAAACATTTAAATTTAGATTTAAATACTCTTGAGGCAAATACTGAGTTCTCAATTTCGAAAGGGATATTGAAAAACCTTGAATTATTTGATGAAATAGGAGAATACTTAAAGTCAAATGTAATTTCTAGAAATATTGTGAAGGTAGATGAACTATCAAAAAAGCTTAAAACTGTTCATTTCTCTGAATTCACAAATACCATTATAGTAAAAAACAGAAAAATCACTATGCCAAATATGTTTGTAAAAACATCTGCAATGGACATAGGTTTGTATGGAACTCAAACATTTGAGGATGAAATTAATTATGGATTAAACCTTAGATTGACAGATATTCTGACAAAGAAAAAAGACACAGAGTATGGTTACATAGTAGATGATGGAACAGGAGTTAGGCTATTTTTATTAATGACGGGAACCATTGACGAACCTATTTTTAAGCTTGATAAAGAAGCAAGGAAAGACCATAAACAACAGCAAAGAGAGGAGGAGAAAAGTAACTTAAAAAACATCTTAAAAGATGAATTTGGCTTATATAAAAATGACACAACATTAAAATCTACAAAGCAAGAAGAGAAAGCAAAGCCAAAATTTGAGGTAGAATGGGGAGAAGAAAAAAAAGAGACTAAAGTAGAAGAAACAAAAAAAGAGGCTCCAAAAGTAGAAGATAAAAAGCCAGAGAAGAAGACTAAAAGACAATTATGGCTTGAAAAATTGAAAGGAAAGGAAGAGAAGAAAGACAAAGTAGGATTCGAAGTAGAATAGATTTTTTGAATTAGAACTTCTCATTACCTTAAAAAAAATTAACTTTACTGTTATATAAAAATAGATTTAATATGAAAAACATAGTTACATCCCTACTATTTGCCTTATATACATTCGTAGGATTTTCACAATTACACGATCCAGTAAGTTGGAGTTCAGAAGTTATTCAAGATGGAAATGAAGCAACTTTAGTAATAAAAGCAACAATAGATGAAGGATGGCATGTTTACTCACAAATATTAGAAAGTGATGATGGGCCAGTAGCTACAGAAGTATCTTTCAAAAAAAATGCTAACTATGAATTAGTTGGGAAAGTATCTGAATCTAAGACTTATAAAGAATACGATCCTAACTTTGAAATGAACCTTACTTTTTTCAAAAAAGAAGTAGTTTTCAAACAAAAAGTTAAATTAAAATCAGAAGAAAAATTTGATGTATCAGGAAATGTATATTTCATGGTTTGTAATGAATCCATGTGTTTACCTCCATCTGATGTGGAGTTTACCTTTGCTTTAAATTCAAACTCTAGTGAAGTAGAAGTAGAAACAAGTGAAAGCGAACAGCCAACTACAATGACTGTGGCGAGTGGAGAAGAAAACACTGACGAACATAAAAGTCAAGGAATAGAAGACCCAGTTCAATGGGAATTTACTTCTAAAAAAATAGGAGAAAATTTATTTGAAGTATCAGCTAAAGCAACATTAGATGAAACTTGGCATATTTATGCTCATAAACAAGAAAGTGAATATGTAATTGGAACAGAATTTTACATAGAAGAATCATTAGGAAGCTTAAAAGGAGAAGTAACTGAACAAGGAGAACTACATGAAGAATATGAGAAAGTAAATGATGCAGATAGTAGATTTTACGAAGAAGAAGTAATCTTTACACAACAAATAGAAGTAAAGCCAGGAAGTAAAACAGCAACAGCAGACATAACATATATGGTTTGTGATTTGAGTCATTGTTTACCTCCAACTACAGAAGCTTTTACAATTGATACTGAAACAGGAGAAATTATAGAGGAAGAAAAGACTAGCTCTGGAGATTCTGACGCATTGAATATTTTACCAGCAATGGAAAATTTTGATTTGGATAATCCACTTGCAGATTGTGGAGGAGAAAGATCAAATTCAGAAGAGAAAAAAGGACTTTGGTTACTATTTTTATTAGGTATTGGAGGTGGATTGTTTGCAATCTTAACACCTTGTGTTTATCCTATGATACCATTAACAGTAAGTTTCTTTACTAAAGGAGGACAAGACTCTAAAGGAGGTTTTGGAAAAGCAGCTTTATATGGCTTTTTCATTTTTTTAATTTATGTTTCACTTAGTTTACCATTTTGGTTTACCAATGCAGATCCACAAATGCTAAATGGAATAGCAACAAACCCTTATTTGAATCTTGTATTTTTTGTAGTGTTTGTATTTTTTGCTTTTTCATTTTTAGGATATTATGAACTTACACTTCCTAGTAAATGGAGTAACAAAGTAGATTCAGCATCTAATGTTGGAGGAATAATTGGAATTGCATTAATGGCATTAACATTAGCCTTAGTTTCATTCTCATGTACAGGGCCAATTTTAGGGTCAGTACTGGCAGGAGTACTTAAAGATGGGCCTTTACCACTTACAGTTGCATTGGCAGGATTTGGACTAGCATTAGGGCTTCCATTTACCCTCTTTGCAGCATTCCCTAGTTTAATGAAAAAATTACCTCAGTCTGGAGGTTGGTTAAACTCAGTAAAAGTTGTTTTAGGGTTTTTAGAATTAGCACTAGCAATTAAATTCTTATCTAATGCAGATTTAGTAATGCAATGGGGATTAATCAAAAGAGAGGTATTCTTTGCTTTATGGATTTTGATAGGTCTTGGATTAGTAGCATATTTATTTGGATTAATAAAATTCCCTCACGATCACGGGAAGTTAAAATTAAAATTCCCAAGAGTAGCATTTGCTATTATGATTCTTGCATTTGTGGTTTACTTAATCCCAGGATTAACTTGTGGAGAAAACGCAAACAGAAAGCTAGTAAGTGGGTTTCCACCA
>Ga0075466_1000415_pt1 | contig 15515 bp, 20 predicted proteins | sample DEB08_DNA_16_FD_71486 | JGI IMG/M metagenome (GOLD analysis project Ga0075466, IMG submission 71486) | Aqueous microbial communities from the Delaware River and Bay under freshwater to marine salinity gradient to study organic matter... | ecosystem: Environmental > Aquatic > Marine > Coastal ... | reverse complement strand
TGTCAAGGAAAACCTCGAATACCTGAACACGTTCGAGGAAATCTATCTGGCCTTCGACAACGACGATGCAGGTAAACGTGCCACCGAGGACGTTGCCAACCTGTTCGAGCCGAACAAGTGTAAGGTGGTCAACCTCGCCCCGCTGAAGGATGTCGGTGAGTATCTGGCCGAGGGTAAAGTCGAGGACTACACCCGACGCTGGTGGAACGCGCAGCCGTTCACCCCGGAGGGTATCGTCCGTGGCTCGTCACTCTGGGACTTGGTCTCCACCGACGACGACACCCCGTCAGTAGAGTATCCGTACGATGGACTACAGGAGATGACCTACGGCATCCGTGTCGGTGAACTGGTAACGCTCACCGCCGGATCAGGACTGGGCAAGTCTGCCGTCGTCCGCGAACTGATGTACCACCTGCTCAACGTGACCGAGGACAACATCGGCTGTATGTTCCTCGAAGAATCCACCAAGCGGTCAGCCCTTGGCTTCATGTCGATGGCTGCGAACAAGCCGCTGCATCTGCCCGACACCGAGAAGACACCGGAGGAACTACGTCTGGCATTCGATCAGACACTGGGCACCGACCGTATCTTCCTCTACGACAGCTTCGGGTCGAACTCGCTGGAGAATATCATCGGCAGGGTCCGTCACATGGTGAAGGCCATGGACTGCAAGTACATCGTCCTCGACCACCTGTCCATCGTTGTCTCCAGTCAGGAGAATGGTGATGAACGTAAGGCCATTGACGAGATCGTCACCAAGCTGCGTATGCTGGTGCAGGAACTACGCATCAGTCTCATCATGGTGTCGCACCTCCGCCGACCGCAGGGTCAGGGCCACGAGGACGGGGCAGCGACTAGCCTGTCACAACTCAGAGGCTCTGCTGCCATCGCACAACTATCCGACATGGTCATCGGATTGGAGCGTAACGGACAGCACGAGAACGAGGTGATGCGGAACACGACAACAGTCCGTGTCCTGAAGAACCGATTCTCCGGCATCACCGGACCTGCCACCTACCTGTACTACGACAAGACCACAGGACGCTTGACAGAGACTGGCGAACCGGGGCAGGATGACACACCCGTCTTCGACAACAGCCCACTAGCAGACTTCACATCATGAGTGAGAAGAGATGCACCAAATGCGACATCGTAAAACCAGTTGAGGATTTTCATCGCGTAAGAAAAAACGAAGAGACTAGACATACTTGGTGTCGCGTATGTTGTAACGCATACAAACGCGATCACTCTCGAGAAAATCGAATACAAAAGCTTCCCAGATATATGTTGTATGCCTGTCGAGACAGGGCAAGACAGCGTGGACTCGAATGCACAATAACGATAGAAGATATTGAAAGCGTCATGGTTGAAGTCTGTCCTGTTCTGAATATCCCGTTAACAGTTAACGAAGTCGGATCATCCAAAGACAATTCGTATTCGCTCGACCGCGTTGATAACAACAAGGGTTATGTTCCGGGAAACATCCAGATCATTTCAGGAAAAGCAAACAACATGAAAAGTAACGCAACACTCGAAGAACTTGAGGCGCTTGTCGCCTACATGCGCCGTCATGTCTGACGTCATCGTTGACATAGAGACGGACGACCTCGATGCCACGACGATCCATGTCGCCTGTACCCGTGTGGTCGGAACCGAGGATCGCCGGACATTCACCTCGGAGAACATGGCAGAACTGCCCGACTACCTCCGGTCCTTCGACTGGATGTACGGACACAACGCCGTGAACTTCGACATCCCGGTCATCAACCGTCTGCTGTGTGGCCCCGGAGGGGCAGCTGACCTCGACCTCGCCAAGGTTCGAGACACCATGCTGATCAGTCAGCTTCTCTGGCCTGATCGCCCCGGCGGACACAGTCTCCGGGCATGGGGTGCCAGACTCGACGATGCCAAGATCGACTTCCACGACTGGAGCCTCGGGGCAACAGCCGAGATGATCGAGTACTGCCGACAGGACGTTGACCTGACACATCGTGTACTGACACACCTACAGGGCGAGGCGTACCAGATGGACAGGGGTGCTGGTGGTGCGTCGTGGAAGTCTGCCATCGCCATGGAGCATCGTGTCCGTGCCGTGATGAACTCGGTCGAGGATCATGGCTACTACCTCGATCAGCCTCGGGCAGCGACTCTTGTCGCCACCCTGTCTAATGAGGTTGCCGAGATCGAAGCAGATGTTCTGTCAGAGATGCCCGACATTCCCAAGCCTCGTCGCCTCGTCACCCCCAAGTATCGCAAGGACGGCACCCTGTCATCTGTCGGGCTGAAGCATCTCAACGATCCATCTGTCTGCGGTGGTGAACACACAGCTATCGAGTGGCAGACCTTCAACCTTGCAAGTCGTCAGCAGATTGCCGACCGTCTCCAGCGACAGGGATGGGTGCCACGGAAACGGACCGAGAAGGGACAGCCCATCGTCGATGAGGCCACGCTGTCCACCATTGACCTACCCCTTGCACAGAAGATTGCCCGTTACCTCCTGCTTCAGAAGCGAGTGGCACAGGTCACCTCATGGCTCGACAAGGTAGACAGGGACAGCCGTGTCCGCTGCGGCTACCTGACACTGGGTGCCATCACCCACCGCATGTCCTGCACCGGCCCGAACCTACAGCAGGTGCCGGGACCACAATCCGAGTACGGCATGGAGTGCCGGTCGTGTTGGACTATCCCGGAGGGACGACAACTCATCGGCACTGACCTTGCCGGTATCGAACTCCGATGTCTTGCCCATTACCTTAACGACAACGACTACACAGAGGAACTTATCAATGGAGACGTTCACACAAGAACTCAACACCTTGCTGGATTACCTACACGGGCTGGAGCGAAGACTTTCACATACGCACTGCTTTACGGGGCGGGAAACGCAAAGCTGGGAACAATTATCGGAGGCGGAGCAGATGCTGGTGCTGCAATTAGGGAACGATATCTCCGTGGTATGCCATCATTTGCGAACCTACAGCGAAGAGTTGCCAGACAGGCGGTATCAGGCACAGTCACCGGCATCGACGGGCGACACGTCCGAGTCCGTTCAGAACATGCAGCCCTGAACACGCTGCTCCAATCATGTGCTGCGGTCATCGCCAAGCAGTGGCTGATCAACGTATCCGAGACGCTACCCACCGGGGCAAACATCGTAGCCATGATTCACGATGAACTCTGCATCGAGGCTGACACCAGTCTCGATCCCGAGGAGATCGGACTGATCTCAAAGAATGCTGTACAGGCCGTGGCCGATCAGCTATCCTTTAACTGCCCACTAGATTGTGATTGGAAGGTGGGCAACAATTGGTCGGAGACACACTGATGAAACGTGTAAAGTTCACGCCCGAAGATATCGAATACGCCAAGCAGGTAGCCCAAGACATCTATGATGAGTCGCGCCGTCAGGGACTAAATCCCGGCAACGCAACAGGTCGTGGATATGAAGCTAAGAACGAGATACTTGGTGTTATGGGGGAGATGGCCTACGCCAAGGCCACGGGCAGAAAGTTCGTCCCCAACATCAACCAGTTCAAGCGACCTGACGTCGGTGACACCCATGTCCGCAGCAGTTATTCATTAGGTCATATGATACTTCGTCCCGGTGATGTGCCGGGTCTGTACAGCTTTGTTCATGTCGCTAGGGATCACACATGGGCAACGGTTGTCGGACACTTCGACGGGGCCGAGGCCATGACAGACAAGTACTGGCGTACCAAGGAGCAGATCGCTAACGTACTCGGACCGGGTGATGCTGCTTGGATCGTTCACTTTAAAAAACTTAAACCACTGCAAGAGGCAGCATAATGAAGATTGAAGTAAACCTTAATGATGAATGGGTCGATGAGGTTGTGGCGGCATCGCTGCGTGACTTCATCCGGCGCGACTACAACACACCCGACACACCCATCAAGGCCATGAAGAAAGTGCTGAAGTTCTACAGCGTCAAAGAGGACTACACGGATTTCATGGAAGACATCAAGGAATTGGATGACATTCATCGTCATCAAGAAAGGTTTGACTTCTGATCGGCAACCTGATAGAAGTCAGATGTGCGATACAGAGGGGCTTCGCACACCCCCAGAAACCTAAAGGAAAACATCATGCCTACACTTACCGGAACTGCTCACTGGGCCAAGGTACACGAAGCCGCCAATAGCCCGAAGTACCCCGACAACTACCAGTACTCAGTCGATATTGGTCCGTTGTCGGTTGACGACATTGCCGAACTGACCGCCCAAGGTCTGGCCGACAAGATCGTCCACGATCATGCGAAGAAGGATTACACCCCGTGTATTACCTTCAAGCACCCGCCGGTTGTCTGGGAAAACAATCCCGACGATCCCGACGGTGATCGGATCGAGGTTCCGTTCGAGCCTCGTGTTGTTGACGCCGAGATGAACGCCATTCCGAAGAGTACCCTCATCGGTAACGGCTCTACGGTGAACGTGGTGTACTTCGCATCACACTCCAAGAAGTACGGCACGACCTCGGCCCGTTTCAATGCGGTTCAGGTTGTTGATCTTGTGCAGTATGCAGGGTCAGCACCAGACCCGATGGCTGAACTTGCAGCAATCGGGAACGGGGCATCGTTCTCCGCCTAGTAGTCCGGGTCCGGGGGTACCCGTTATCCACCCCCACCTAATTCAGAGGAGGCAGTACCATCAAACGTATCGAAGACATTCCACAAGACCTACAGATGATGTTCGATCTGGGGATCACCGACCCTAATCCCCGGAACGTCGAGACCATGCTGTCGGATATGCGCGAAGCTGTTCTTCGATCTATCTCCGAACCGGCCAAGAAACCTAAGACACTTCGGATGTCGAACATGGGACGGCCCGACCGTCAGCTATGGTACGACATCAACAAGCCGTCACCCAATTCTGGAATGCCGTACAGTCTACGCATCAAGTTCCTGATGGGCCATCTGATGGAGGCTCTGATCCTGTTTCTGATCAAAGAGGCAGGGCACTCGGTCGAGGATGAGCAGCGCGAGATCGAGATCGGCGGTATCAAGGGACACATGGATGCCCGGATCGACGGGGTCGTCACCGACGTGAAGACAGCGTCCCGGTACGGTATGAAGAAGTTCGAGGATGCCCTGACCCTTGCCATGGACGACCCCTTCGGATACATCGGGCAGATCAGCGGCTACGCACAGGCGTGTGGTGATGATCGTGCTGCCTTCCTTGCCATCAATAAAGAGTCCGGTGAGATTCAAATCTGCACCGTCTCTGGCAACCACATGATCAATGCAGAGGAGCGGGTCTCCCATGTCAAAACCGTCCTGTCTTCTGATACGCCACCTGCTCGATGTCACGATCCGGTCCCAGACGGGAAGTCGGGCAACCTCGGACTGGCGAAGGGTTGCACGTTCTGCGACCACAAAGTTGAATGCTGGGCCGATGCAAACGGCGGCGCAGGACTCCGAGGATTCCGATACGCCAACGGAGTGAAGTACCTAACCCATGTAGCAAAGACACCAAATGTCGAAGAAGTCGTCCGGTAGAGGACATTGGAAGAACCCATCACGACTACGACTCGACCCGGATAACTCCTTCGGCTTTGTCTATCTTATTGTCAATCTTCTGACAGGCCAGAGATACATAGGCAAGAAGCAGTATCACCAGTATCGAAAGGGTGTGCGGACACGACCATCAGACTGGCGTACCTACACATCCTCATCACGTACCCTCAACGAAGATATCAATCGACAAGGCAAGTGTAACTTTCATTTCGAGATACTTGCCGAGTTCAATACAAGAGGCGGACTGGTCTACGGCGAGACGCATCTTCAGCATGTCTGCAATGTCCTAACAGAGGAACTAGAAGACGACGAACGACTGTTCTACAATCGATTCATCGACAAAATCCGGTTCATCCCGAAGGAGTTCATGACGGCCAAGCAAAAAAAGAAAGTTATGAGCCGTGTCCTCGAAGATTTCCGTTGACCTCGAAGAGAAGTTAGAGGTATTGTCAGATACACCTGCCGGTGATCCACACCGGCTCCTCTTCATGGCCGTTATCTTTCAGGCCATGCTCGACGCAACCAAACCAGAGGCAGAGAATGAGTCAGCAGAAGCAGTCCTCGAACGGAACAGGGCACAGGCGTGGCTCTTCGCAACAACGGGAGTTACAGCAACAGACTTCATCACCGTCTGCGATCTGGCCGGGATCGACTACAGTCATGTCCGGTCCTTTGCCCATCAGGTCATCAACACAGGCGAAGTCAGCTTCATCAGAAAGAAAATCAATGCCATCCTCAACCACAGTTAAATCAGACGGCTGGTCCACCAGCTACTACGAACTACCACCCGGCGCAGCTGAACTACAAGACCTGATCGAGTATCGGGAGATGAACTTCAGCGTCGGTAACATCTTCAAGGCATGTTACCGTCTGGGCCGTAAGGACGGGGCGACAACGCTCTACGACCTGAACAAAATTAAGTGGTACGTCGAGCGTGAGATTGCCCGACTGGAGAAAGAACAACGGCAGGGTCAGTTCGAGTTCCGGGAAGAGTATCTATGAAGCAGGTCAACGGCCTCTGGCTCCCGGATTCAGACACACACTTTGCCGGTCCTGATTATGAGATCGGGACACGGCGGGTAGCCTTCGGCCTGACCAAGCATCGGCGTCTGGCCCTCGACGTCGGTGCCCATGTCGGCATCTGGACACGACACCTTGCCGAGGAGTTTGACACGGTCTGGGCGATGGAGCCTAACCCTGAGAACTTTGATTGTCTTACCCGGAACACCGACGATCTCGACAACGTGGTACTCCGCAACGAAGGTGCATCGTGGACAGACGACATGATGACACTGGTTCACAACAGGAAGGGCAACTCCGGCATGTGGTCACTAGCCGCGCCGGGGCAGAAGGCAGACGGAACTGCCTACTTCGTCAAGGTTGTCACCATTGACACACTCGACCTTCCCGAACTAGACTTCCTGAAGATCGACGCAGAGGGACACGAACCTGCCGTATTGCGCGGGGCAAAGGACACCATCGAACGCCACCGTCCTGTCCTCTGCCTTGAGGTGAAGGGTAACGGCGTATCGTACGGAGCAGTGGCTGATGCTATCAACATGGCCCTGTCATCTTTTAAATTTGACTATCATCCGCACCGCGTAGGTTCGGAGATCATCTACACACCGGCATAACATGGCAAAGAAAGTAGAAACACGAGTCGTACAGACCAAGACAAAACGTCGGACATTTCCCGCAGGACATCGCCACTCGAAAAAGATTGGCCGTCGCTCGACAATCGCTCGAAAGCGTGGTAAGTACTAACCTTCACTAACTCATCGGAAAACTATGCAAGTCACTCTCATAAACTCAATGGGCAACGATAAAACTGTTGTCGATGCTGCGCGTGTGTCGTTTGCCAAGACGGCAGACAACTACACAGAAGCCCAGAACGAGAAGCTGATCCAGTATCTGGCACGGCACAATCACTGGACACCGTTCGGTCACGCACAGGCAACCTTCCATATTGAGGCACCCATCTTCGTTGCCCGACAACTCGTCAAGCATCAGGTCGGACTGGTCTGGAACGAGGTGTCACGTCGATACGTGGACGACCCGCCTCGCTTCTTCAGTCCGTCCTCGTGGCGTCCACGATCTCAGGACAAGAAGCAGGGATCGGACAAGCACGACATGATTCCTGATATGCGTCAGGCGTGGAAGGTGTATGAGTCAGCGATCCACAACATCAGTAAGACCTACGGCATCCTGCTTGAGATGGGTGTCGCCCCGGAACAGGCCCGGATGGTACTGCCGCAGTCGATGATGACTGAGTGGTACTGGACCGGAAGTCTGGCGGCGTGGTCTCGTGTCTGCCGCCTTCGAGTCTCCGACGATGCACAGGCCGAGACAGAACGTATTGCTCTGGATATCAGTCGTGAGATGAAACAACTATTTCCCGTATCATGGGCAGCACTGGAGGAAAATAATGGCTGAACCACAGGACTATCTCAAAAGCAAATTGGCGAGTCAGCGGCTCGTGCATAAAATCAAAAATTACTATGCCGACCGTGGTACTCCTAACGTCCGTGTCTGGGTGGAGGAAGAAACAGTTGGCCGTCAGAAAATCTATCAAGTCAGGTCTAACCTGCGCTTCACCGTGCCGGAGATAAACTAATGTTGTCCAACCACCTACCCACCCAGTACCAGCAGTTCATTGCCCTGTCCCGCTATGCCCGATGGCTTCCCGAGGAGGGCCGTAGAGAGACGTGGTCTGAGACGGTGGATCGTTATGTAGACAACGTCGTTGCCCGTCGGATCGACGACGAGGCTGTGATAGAAGAACTGCGCGAGGCTATCCTGTCACTGTCCATCATGCCGTCGATGCGTATGATGATGACTGCCGGACCTGCCCTAGACCGCGACAACACTGCCGGATACAACTGCTCGTACCTTGCAGTGGACGACATGAAGGCGTTCGATGAGGCCATGATGATCCTGCTGTGCGGGACAGGCGTTGGCTTCTCTGTCGAGCGTCAGCACATCGCCAAGCTGCCCGAGGTTCCTGATCAGCTGTTCGACTCCGAGGACACCATCGTTGTCCACGACTCGAAGGAAGGCTGGGCGAAGGCGTACCGCAAGGTCATTGCCATGCTCTACTCCGGGGAGATTCCGAAGTGGGATGTCTCGAAAGTCCGTCCGTCCGGTGCCAAGCTGAAGACATTCGGTGGTCGTGCCTCGGGTCCGGAGCCGCTGGTTGATCTCTTCCGGTTTACCATCAACGTCTTCCGTGGTGCGGTGGGTCGAAAGCTGAACAGCATCGAGTGTCACGACGTGATGTGCAAGATCGGTGACATCGTTGTCGTCGGCGGTGTCCGACGTTCGGCCATGATCAGCCTGTCCAATCTGTCCGACGACCGGATGCGTCATGCCAAGTCTGGTCAGTGGTGGGAGCAGAACGCACAACGGGCACTGGCAAACAACTCCGTGGTCTACACCGAGAAGCCGGATGTCGAGTCCTTTCTCCGTGAGTGGACAGCACTGGTCGAATCCAAGTCTGGTGAGCGTGGCATCTTCGCCCGATACGCTGCTGATAAGCATGTCGAGACCCATGGTCGTCGTCAGGCGGGTCACGAGTGGGGGACGAACCCGTGTTCGGAGATCATTCTCCGCAACAATCAGTTCTGCAATCTGACAGAGTGTGTCGTACGGTCCACCGATACCGTCGAGTCGTTGAAGAAGAAGGTACGTCTTGCCACGATCCTTGGCACCGTCCAGTCTACCTATACCAAGTTCCCCTACCTGCGTCGTATCTGGACGAAGAACACGGAGGAGGAACGTCTACTCGGTGTCAGCCTGACAGGCATCATGGACGCCGTGGTAACCAGTCACCCCGACCCGGAGGTTCTGGCTGAACTCCGACAGATTGCTGTGGACACCAACAAGGAGTGGGCCGAGATTCTGGACATTCCGCAGTCTGCTGCTATCACCTGCGTCAAGCCGTCAGGCACAGTCTCGCAGCTTGTCGATGCCGGGTCCGGTATCCATGCCCGACACAGCCCGTACTACATAAGGACTGTTCGTGGTGATGTGAAAGACCCTCTGACCCAGCTGATGATTGATGAGGGTGTCCCGTCAGAGCCGGAGGTATTCCATCCAGAATCGACCATGGTCTTCTCGTTCCCGGTGGCCTCGCCTGAGTATGCGGTGACCCGTAACGACATGACCGCACTCGAACAGCTGGAACTGTGGAAGGCCTATGCTGTCGGCTGGTGCGAACACAAGCCGTCGGTGACTATCAGCGTCCGTGATGACGAGTGGCTGGAGGTTGGTGCATGGGTCTACAAGAACTTCGATCTATGCAGCGGCATCAGCTTCCTCCCACACTCTGATCACACCTACCAACAGGCACCTTATCAGGACTGTGACGAGGGGACGTATCAGGAACTGCTGGACCGTATGCCCAAGATGATTGACTGGAATCGTCTGGGTGAGTACGAGGCAGAAGACAACACGGCAGGGTCTCAGACACTGGCCTGTGTTGGTGGAGTATGTGAAATTGTCGATCTCAACGCAGCGTAAGACTTGTCAGGCCGCGTGTCGGCTTGACGAGGAGAAAGAATACTGCATAGGATGTGGCCGCACAGTCGAGGAAATTCGACAGGCCTATCGAGACTACGTTAAGTCAACCAAGGAGAAGTAAATGTTAGAATTAGTTCTTGCCATCATGCTGGGCATCAGCACCTTTCTGGGTCTGCCGTCCGGTGAGGTCAACGAATACGGTCAGCCACAGATTTACGGCTGGGGTAACCAGACCATCGACAAGTTCGGAAACACTGCCGAGGATCGTGAGCGTCTGGCTGCTGAGAAACTTGCCCAAGAGAATCCGGCCACCAGAGGTAAGTAAAAAAAGTCTTTGTGAAGGTTGTCGTCTCTGATGATTATGTCCTCATGGATATATTCATTGGATACGACGCCTCCACTGTTGAGGCCTACGTCGCATGTACCGGGTCGATTCGAGAGAACACCCGTGATGAAGTTGCGGAGATTCATGGCCTTAATCACCGCAAACTACGAGCCGACAATCTGTTTGACCGTCAATGGTCGGTCGATGAAGTCGGTCAGTTCTGGGATCAGGAAGACGGTCGTCCATTTTCGACGGAGTTTTCATTTACCCGGTTCTGTACCATCCCACTGGCCCGTCGCATGGGAATCAAAGATTGGGTCATGTTCTGTGACTCGGACTTTATCTTTCAGAACGACCTGACCAAGCTGTTCGACTACGCCCGAGGGAATCCCGACAAAGCGGTAATGACTGTCCAGTTCGACTGGCAACCCGAGGAGGGTGCAGTCAAGATGGACGGACGACAGCAGAGTCAGTACAGCAGGAAGCTGTGGTCATCGCTGATGATGATCAACATGAGCCACCCGTCCAACTCCAAGCTGACAACCGAGGTGGTCAACAGTGCGTCCGGTACACGTCTGCACAATTTCTTCTGGCTAGATGAATCGGAGATCGGGTGTCTCCCCGCGCAATGGAATTGGATCGAGGGGGTCAGCGATGCCAATACGGTACCGGCAGGAATCCACTTCAGTCACGGACTGCCCACACATCCGGGCTACACCAACTGTCGATATTCCACCGAGTGGTGGGAGTATCTGCACAGGCAGCTGACCTACCTTGGCGACTCACAAAATTTTGAAGGGCTTCAGCCATGAACAAGTACGTACTGGTAACATCGTTCAACGAGGACGGGTTCGAGAAGTATGGGCGACGGATGCTGGAGTCTGTTGCTCGGTACTGGTCCGAAGACATTGACATCCGTGTCTGGTACCACGACTTCGATCTGCTGGAGCAGAACGGTCTGCCCGAGGCAGATCATATCAGCTACCACAACCTGAATGATGTGTCGGAACTGATCCTGTTCCGCAACAGGATGGGAGACTACGAGCCACCGAACTGGCGCATGGACGTGGTCAAGTTCTGTCACAAGGTCTACGCCATCACTGAGACGTGTCGCAGCCTCGTCTCGGACCCCGAGGATCAGACACCGTACAGTCTGCTCTGGCTCGACGGAGACACCGTCACAACTGGTCCTGTCACTGTTGACTGGCTAGACACATTCATCGACACAGAGACGGATGTGACTCTGCTGGAGCGTCCCGTTGCTGACTATGCCGAGACATCCTTCATGCGGTTCGCCCTCTGGCCCGACCGTGAAGCAGCCTTCAACGTGCTGGAAGATGTCCGTTCGGCCTACGACAAACTCGAAGTTCGTGGCTATCGTGAATGGCACGACGGCTTTGTCTTTCAGCGCATCATAAACCTGCACCAGAACCATGGACTGATAGTGCAAAATCTTTCACCTAATGCTACAACACTTGACGCATTCCATACGTCACCGCTGTCTGAACGCATGGAGCATTTCAAGGGAGCAAAGAAAGATGGACCCGTTGCCGACACTCGTGAAATTCCAATCATGGTGCAGCCCCGTGACTCTATGCCGGATGATTATATCAAGAATAACATCGTGGAAAACGCTGGACTTATCGGGAAGTGGGTGGAAAGGTGCCGAGTCCATAACGGACGAGGAGTGGTGGTATCGGCAGGACCGTCCGTAGATTACGACACCCTCCGTCAGGAATATTACGACGGGAAGTTTGTCAGCAAGAGTCATATCCTCTGCGTCAAACACACACTACCTAAGATGCACGAGGCCGGTATCGTCCCGTGGGGATGTATTGTCCTCGACCCACGTCCCATCGACGGCGAGTCTACGCACGGTGTACTCCGCAAAGACCTGTTCGAGAACATCGACAATCGTACGATCTTCTTTGTCGCGTCCATGACAGACCCGTCAGTTACCCGACACCTGATCGAGAAGGGGGCGACAATCATCGGCTTCCACGCCTACTCGAACGCCATTCAGCGTGTCGCTTCCGAGGAGGACTTCCCCCTCGATCCAGATACTGTCTACATCACGGGCGGCACGTGTGCTGCAACCCGTGCCGTCGGACTGCTCCACACCCTCGGGTTCCGTGATGCAACCATGATCGGGCTGGACGGTTCGTTCCCGGAGCCGCCTGATGAGGAGAAGAACGACAAGATCACCAGTCACGACGGCAAGGAACGTGAGAAGTATCTGTCAGTCAAGATCAACGACAAACCGTTCTGGACGACCGGCGAACTACTCGCCATGGCGCAGGATTGTGAACGTCTGTTTGACAAGACCGACATGGATATGGAACTGTCGTTCATCGGGGAGGACACGCTCTGCGCCGAGACGTGGAAGAACCGCAAGATACGCGAACTACGAGACATGAAGGATGTTGCCCGTGGGTATTGAGACAACGACGTACCGTCTGCTCCAGCAGATAGAACCGAAGGACAAGACGTGCCTGTGTCTGGGCTACTCAGACCTGCTCGTCGATCCCGGACTGATCGGCGGTGAGTACACAGAACTGGAGGACGCCGACAAGATTCGGTCTTGGCACAACTGGCCGCACCCGGTGTACGACACAACAGAAGTGTTGACCAATGAACTAGGATTTCGGAAAGTAGACTATGTCGATATTGTTCAGGCGCGTGGTCCGGAGCGTATCGTTGACCTTAACTATCCCGCTGACTGGGAGGAAGAATATGATGTCGTTATTGACGGCGGTACTGCCGAGCATTGCTTCAACATCGGACAGGTATTTGCTAATATCCTTTCCGCTGTTCGACCTGATGGCGGCATTGTCGTCCATGTAAATCCACTCAACATGGTGAACCACGGGTTCTGGAACATCAGCCCCACAGCCTATGCCGACTTCTACCGGGACAATGGCTTCGAGATGCTGGGCGGCTGTGGCGTAACCGGCCCTGTATCGGAACGACAGGTCGTACCGTACGACAAGAACCATCTCTACGGCAGGTTTCAGTTTGAACAGCCCGTCGAGATGACGAACATCATGGCGTTCCGTCGGACCACAAAGGTCAACGGCCCCGTAATCTGGCCCATGCAGAGTAAATACCGATGAGTGATGACAAGGATAAAGTAGTCTACCTAAAGGGGAAGCAGCAGATTCCCAGCGCCGAGGAGGACAGTGCCGAGGCTTTGCGTACCATGGCAGAGTGTCTTAGCATAGTGTCGGCCAAGGTAGCCTCTGAACAGGTTGACGGCATGATTGTGATAACCTTTAACAAAGACAGCACGTCAGAAGACTACCTCGTAGGCCAACTTAATATGTCTGAAGTGACTCACGTGCTTCAGTGTTTGCTCGTGAACAATGTCCTGATGACACAGATAGACTTTCGAGACTTGGAGACATGAATGGACATAGACCTGCGTATGCTGTTGACATTGGGCGGAACGCTCGTGTCGGTGGTCTCCGCAGCCGCTATTGCTCGACAACAAATAAAACAATTAACAGAACAAATAAAGGACATCGAAACCCGGCTGCGACAGCTGGATAATCGACTCGATAAGAACGACAACAACACCGACTCAATGCTGCAACGGATGGGGATATTGGCTGGTATGATGTCCCCTGATACAATGGAGCGACGTCACAGGGAGGTAGAAGCCCTGAAAAAGGACGTTGAATACCTGAAGAAGGCAGTCTCGTAATGCTTGGTGGAATCCCCCTAGAACTTGTCACAATGCTTGGCAGCAGCCTGTTGGGCGGCTTCATGACCATCTGGTCACAGAATATGAAGTCCAAGCAGGAGGCCTTTCAGAGGGCCATAGACGGCCTTGCAGCGCAGTCCAAGGCTACGGACGAGGCTCGTCGGTACGAGAACAAGGGATTCCAGCTGACGCGCCGTATCATCGCCCTGTCGGCCATCGGTGCGGTCATTGTCTGGCCGAAGGTTGTACCCGTCTTCTGGCCGGACATGCCAGTCATCGTCGGCTGGACCGAATGGAAGCCGGGATTTCTATTCCTGATTGAGGGTGAAGAGCAGACAGTCTGGCAGACAATGAAGGGGCTGGTCATTACCCCGCTAGATACGCATCTCGTCTCTGCTATTACTGGACTCTACTTCGGCGCGTCTATGGTGAAGAACGCCAAGTAGCTATTCAAAGATAACCTCGGGCAGATCGTCCGGGTCTGCCATGTTCAGGTTCTTGTTGTCGTAGGCTCGTTCAATCTTTCGGAACAGGCTCCGCAATTCACCTGTATTTAATTCAGGATTACTTCTCCTGATTTCCTTCCAAAACTCATTATTGGTGGACAGACGCTTCACAGCTGATCGGTCGCGCAACAGACGGCCCTTTTCCCGACGAGATCGTGGCATTGCCGACTTCAGATCGGGGTCGCGCATCACCTTCCGGGCCGCAGACTTACTACCTGCCAGTACTTCGAGATCGTCGAACAGGTCGGCAATGTTTGCCTGAATACCCACCTGACGTCCAAGTTCTTCCTCGTACTCACGAGCCATTCGCTCATAATCAAGGCGGTCTGTGTAGCTCGGGTCTCGGAGCAGCTGTCCGATACCGCGCCGGTAGGACGACCATCCTGTGTTCAGATCACGAGACTGGTTGCTAAGTGCAAATCCGGTTGTCGAATCCACCTCGAAACGGCGTTCCGGGGCTAGTGTGATCAGACCGCTTCGGTAGAAGTATTCCCCGACATCCTCAATAGATTCGATCTTCTTCCCTTCTGACCCGAAATACCGTGGGGAGACAACCCGCTCAAGGTTCGGGTCGAGTACGTCTGCCTCGGTTACCAGTTCTCGGGCCATCTTGGCAAAACCGGGTTCAAGCGTCCGATACGCCCTGCCGATATAATACTGTGCTGTACGTTCGTCACCTTCTTTGGCGGCAATAATCGACCGGTACACCGACATGCCCACGTCTACTGCCAGAGACCGATCAACAAATGGACTGACGACGTCCCCAATAGCGCCGGGAAGTGTCTCAGCAAGGGCATCCTCTACCGGTTTTCCTGATGCAGCAGCAGCCATGACCCGGTTCGCAATCTGACTGATCGGGTTGAACGGGTTGATATAGCCCAGATCACGATAGGTAATGGTACGTTTCCCGTCCTCGTCTTCCTCGACCCCGGT
>Ga0075466_1000399_pt1 | contig 15716 bp, 17 predicted proteins | sample DEB08_DNA_16_FD_71486 | JGI IMG/M metagenome (GOLD analysis project Ga0075466, IMG submission 71486) | Aqueous microbial communities from the Delaware River and Bay under freshwater to marine salinity gradient to study organic matter... | ecosystem: Environmental > Aquatic > Marine > Coastal ... | reverse complement strand
TAGAGCACGTATTCAGAAAATGAAAGTGAATCTAGTGGCAGTGGATGAGGCTCATTGTATTTCTCAATGGGGACATGACTTTAGACCGGCTTTCAAGAAGATTAATGACATAATGGAGATTCTTCCCAAAGGAACTCCTTTATTAGCTGTAACAGCTACTGCAAATAATAGAGTAACAAAAGATATTTGTGAAACTGTACAAATTGAGTCTTCTTCTGTTTTTAAGAAAAGTTTTGAAAGAGATAATTTGGGATATTTAATTCTTCAAGAAGAAAATAAAGAGGAGCGATTACTCAAAATATTAAAGAAAGCTAACAGTTGTGGAATCGTATATGTCAATACTAGAAAAAACACAGTTGGGGTTTCCAATTTTTTGAACAAAAATGGAATAAAAGCCGATTTTTATCATGGGGGCTTACCTCAACAATCTAGAGATGAAAAACAAAAAAGCTGGATAGAAAACAAAACACAAGTAATAGTTGCAACCAATGCTTTTGGGATGGGAATTGACAAACCTGACGTAAGAGTTGTGGTTCATTTTGAACTACCTGCATCTCCGGAAGCCTATTTTCAAGAAGCAGGAAGAGCTGGGAGAGATGGTAAAAAATCTTATGCTGTTTTACTATATAAAGCAAGTGACAAGTTAACTCTTGAGAAATTTCATGAACTAGAATTTCCTGAAAAAGCTGAAATTAAGAAAGTATACAATTACATTGGGAATTATTACCAACTAGCTATTGGAGGTGGTATGTTTAATAATTACGAGTTTAATTTAGTGGACTTTTGTAATCGTTTTAATCTTCAACCCATAGTTACCCATCATTGTATCTCTCTGTTGAGTCTTGCTGGCTATTTAACTCTTTCAGAATCTGTTTATAGACCACATAGAATAAAGGTTATAGTAACAAATAGTAATTTGTATAAGTTTCAAGTCCAAAACAAACTGTACGACCCTTTGATTCAATTATTGTTGAGAAATAACGAAGGGATTTTTGATAGTTATGCTAAAATCTCTCCTTATACTATTTCTAATAATCTTAAAAAGACTGAATCCGAAGTTGAAAAAATGCTTAACTATTTAACTTCAGTTTCTATTCTGGATTATCAACCTGCATCTGATGTTCCCTTGCTTACTTATTCTCAAGATAGAGTTCACGAAGACCGAATAATTCTACCCAAAGAAATATACATGGATAGAAAAAAAATAAAGAAACAGCAATTGGATTTTATGATTAAGCTGTGCGAATCAAAACACATTTGCAGAAGTAAGTTACTCCTTTCTTATTTTGATGAAAAAGAATTTAAAGATTGTGAAATTTGTGATGTTTGTATAGAGAATAAGAAGAAAAACTTATCCTCTTCTAGATTCCAAAAAATAAATGTAAAATTAGATTCTATTGTAAAGGCAAATAAATTAGATTTAAAGGAATTAGTAAATCATGTTACAGGATTTGATGAAAAAGAAATTCTGAAAGTTATTCAATGGAAATTGGACAATAATGAACTCAATTACAATAAGGAGTTCAAAATAATGAGCACAAAAAAAGAGGTGTAAATTTTACTCCTCTTTTTTTATATCAATAATCAAAACTGATTACATATTTAAGAAATTTGTGTGGCAATAACCTTCCACTTCATTGTTTCTAACTAAATACCAATCTTTTTGAATTTTCTTTACAAGATTTACTTGAGATCCATTAGCAAATTTTCCAACAATTTCATTGTCTGTTCCTGCTCCAGCTCTAACATTAAGGTTACTTCCTCTAGTTTTTACAGTAAGCAATACATTCTTTGCAGTAAAATCTTCTAATTCTACATTGTTAACTATGGCACTTGAAGATCCTGAGTTTGTTACAACTTCACTTAAATGAGCTAATTGCTCACCTTCTTCAACTGTTCCTGTTAATTGAAAAGTGTTGTTCTCAAAATTTACATTGATAGCATCAGTGTTTACACCTCCAGCTTTCAAAAAACCGTAAGCATCATTTACTTGTGTATCCACAGTTGATTCTGCTTTTGATAATTCTGCTCTTGCTCTTCTAGCAGATTCTTCTGCTTGTCTTTTAATATCTTCTAAACTCATAATCTTTATTTTTTTATTTATAGCTCATACAAAAACTAAATAGTGTTAGAAAACATTAAATAAATTATAACATTTTAATTTATTTCTTTCATAAACCCAGACAACCTTCTTCTCGCAATTGGAATGTTATCTCCATTACTCATGACAGCAAAATTTCCCATTTGACGGGATAGTTCTGATAAGTGATTATGCTTATTAATAATATATGATTTATGTATCCTTGAGAAAATATGAGGATTCACTTTCTCTTCGTAACGTTTTATCGTTTTACTACTAACTACTTTTTTTCCATTATCTAAATATATTTCTGTGTAATTTTCACTTGCTTTGAAATAGATAATGTTTTTGTTCTCAATAAAAATAAATCCACTCCTTGTTGGTATAGATATTTTTTCAATTTCATCTTCGGTAGTAACTTGCTCAGCATCTTCATCTTTTAGTGAGTAAGAAGTATATTTTAATGCTTTGTTTGATGCCTTTTGTAAATCACTTATGTCAATCGGTTTTTGAATATAATCAATAGCATCTGCTTTATAAGCTTTAAGTGCATGCTCGGAATGTGCTGTGGTAAAAACAACAGAAAAATCTCTATCATCATAGCTATTCAATAATGAAAAACCATCACCTCCTGGCATTGCTATATCTAGAAAAACTAAATCTGGACTAAATTGCTTTATCAGTATTTTTGCTTGATCTACGTTACTTGCCAATCCCACAACATTAAGGTTTGGACAATATTCATTGATTAATATTTGTAAGTTTTCTCTAGCATTAGGCTCATCATCTACAATTAGTGTGTTAAGTTTCATAGCAAGTTGTTTTTTAGTGATTTATTCTTTAATAATATACGTAATTGCGAATGAATCGTTTACAAAAATTTGTATAATCACTAATCTATTGATTCAACTGTTTGTTTGATTGAGTTATCTGTTTTGACTTTTCTTTAATTTTGATAAAATTTTAGTTTCTTTACAAAAAGAAATCTATCCTATGTTTTCGAAAGAAGAATCAAAGTCATTGAGAAAAGAATTTTGGACATCCTTTGGTGTGTATATGAAAAAGTACAACAAAGTGTATCACAACAAAATTAGATGGGTGAATTATAACACAAGATGTAAGGACATTTACCTCAGATTAGATGTAGACAAGAAAAAGGCCTTTTTCTCCTTTGATATTCAACACAAAGATGAGAGCTTGCGTTCTATATTCTATGAGCAGTTTCTAGAACTTAAGGCTGTAATAACTGATAGCTTTGAACATGAATTGACCTGGGAACCTCTTTATGCAAATGAATTTGGAGACTTGTCCAGAATTTATGTGGAACTGCCTAATGTTTCTGTATTTAATAAAAATACTTGGCAAGAAACTTTTCAATTCATGGAAAAAAACATTGTATCAGCTCATGACTTTTGGGAAGACTTTGGTGAAATCTTCCTTAATTTGGCTGACTAAAAAGAAAATGCTATTCCAAAACTTGGCAATATTGGAAGCTGATAAACTTTCTCTGCAGATATTCTATCTACATAAAAGATATTCTCTCTGTTGTACACGTTAGTAATTCCAAAGTTAAGCTCCATTGTTGCTTTCTTAAATTCAACAACTTTTTTAAGGTTAACATCAAACCTATGGTATGTTGGCAACCTTCCTTCATTTAACCCTGCATAAACAGCTGTAAGTTCATCTGCATTGGCTTGTGTTATATCAGTACCAGAACCTCCTTGAAAATCAATTTTTTGATAATAACCTTGAGTCTGAGTAAATGGCAAACCAGATCCAAAGTTCCATCTAGCATTTAATTGCCAATCTAGTTTTTTTCCAAATTTGTATGTCCCAATTAAGTTTACTGAGTGTCTTCTGTCAAAAACTGGAGAGTAAGTTCTTACACCATCCCATCTTGTAACTTTTCCTAACGAGTAAACAGCATATAAATAAGTTTTCTTCCCTGAATATTTAGCTACAAAATCAACTCCGTAAGCATCTCCTGTTTCAACAATAAAATCTTTTTTAAGAATTTCAGGAGCTTCAACATCACTGTTTTCATTAAATATTTTATTCCTGTTTATGTTTGTCAATTGAGTAAATCTCTTATAATAACCTTCAACATTAATGTTTATTTTCTTAGTCACATCATATTCAAATCCTGCAATTAAATGATTTGCTTTTTGCAAAGAATGAGTTACATTTCTTACATTTCCTTCCTCATCTGTAAACTCCTTTTGTAAGTTATCAGGACCTGATAAAAACCCATAAAAAAGATTTACAACATCCCTATCCGAACTTGCACTTATTAAGTTCTGAGAATACATTCCTGCAGCAAGCTTTAATCTGAATTTTTCATCTACATTATATTTCAACCCTAATCTTGGTTCAGGGGAATATGTTTTAAGAGTAGCGTAATACTGCAGTCTAAAACTTGGCTCAATAACTAATAAAGGTTTTACAATTCTATAAGAAATATATGACCCTAATTCAGTTGTGTTTTCTTCTTGTCCTATTTTTGCATTAGTAGAGTTTACATAACTAAAGTCAGTACTAAAACCAGAAACTTCTACTCCATATTTCAATTCATTCTCTTTGATGAAATATTTAAAATCAAAACCAAAATTAAAACTGTTGATTCCACTTCTCCTTTCCTGACCATTCTCTTCTATCAGTTTTAATTTATAATCTGATATTGACAATTTACCCTCAATCAAAACTTTAGAAGTACCTGGTACTAAAAGAAAATTTGAACCGACTCCATAAGAATTCCAACTCAAATCAGAAACAGCTTGGTAATTTACATGGTCCATAAAGTTAAATCCAAACAAATTGAACTTACTCCCATTTCTACCTTTAAATGTGATTTTTCCGTATAAATCTGTAAATCCAAAAGGCAACCCTTCTCCTGTTGTGTCTATGTAAGGATAAAGTACTTTTGAGGTTTCATCTAAATAAGAATGCTTTCCTGTAAGGATGTAAGAAATACTACCATCTCCTAATTCCTTTGGCTTTTTCAATGGTCCCTCAAGTAATAATTTTGCCATAAATGGAGAAACAGACGCTCTTCCTTTCATCCCTCCTTGATTACCATCTCTTGTAGTAATATCCATAATAGATGAAATTCGACCTCCATATTCGGCATTGAATCCACCAGTATAAATATCTGCGTTTCGAATAATTTCAGTTTCAAAAACAGAGAAAAAACCTATCGAGTGAAATGGATTGTAAATAGTCATTCCATCTAAAAGCACTTTGTTTTGAATAGGTGAACCTCCACGAACATACATTTGACCACCTTGATCACCAGTTGTTACAACTCCTGGAACAGTTTGGAAATATGTTGCAATATCTGCATCTCCACCTATTGATGGAATTGACTTAATATCTTCACCAGTTGCTTTTGTTACTGACATTTTTATTGTAGTCTTTGACTCTTCTTCCTCAGCACTTACTTCAAATTCTTTTAATTTTTTAATGTCTTCTGCTAAATAAATGTTTCTTGTTATTACTCTATTAGGCTTTATAACAATAGATTTCTCATATTTTTCATATGTCAAATTTGAAACTGATAAAACATATTCTCCAGGTTTAATTTGTGTAATACTATAATAACCATTTACATCAGTTTGAATCCCAATTGAAGTTCCTTTTAATATTACGTTTGTGAATATTATAGGCTCTCCAGATTCTTTATCATAAACAAACCCTTTTACTGTTCCAGTTTGAGCATAGCTAAATATTGATAATAAAAGAGCAAGTGTAAACGAAAATAAATGTTTCATGAATTGTTTTTCTGCTTAATAAGATGTGAAAGTATGAAAGTTTACTTGATAAAAAAAAGAGAATAATTCTTATTTTTATACAACTAAGTTGCTAAATTAAAACAACTAATCTTAACATGTTTGATTATAGATTAATTCTGTTGCTCCAATTCGGGATTGAATGAAGGATTTATTAAGCATAGACTTACTATTTAACTCAGCTTTATCAGAGATTAATTTTAATACTATTTCATTAAAATTTTGTTGATTAAGTACTTCAATTCCTCCTCCTTTTTCTGCCATTTCTTTTGCTTCAGGAAATTTTAAATTATCACTCCCGTACAAAACAGGAATTCCAAAAGTAGCTGGTTCCAATATATTATGAAGCGCATTTTTGAACCCACCACCTACAAAAGCAACAGTTGCATATTGATATAAATTAGACAACATTCCTATGTTATCAATTACTAATACATTCCAGTTTTCTAGTTTTGTATCTTTCGTTATTTCAGAAAATTTAAGCGCTTTTATCTCGTTTCCAATTTGATTGAATATTCCTTTTACATGTGAATCTGAAACATCATGTGGTGCAAAAATAATTTTCATTTCTTCTTTGTGATTTTTCAAAAACTCTGAAATCATCTTCTCCTCTTTCTCCCAAGAACTACCTGCTAATAGCGTAAATTTACCTCTTGTGAACTCTTCTATTTTTTTGATTGGAGTTGCTTTTTTAGCATTCTCAAATACTTTGTCAAAACGAGTGTCTCCAGCAATAGTTGAATCAACTTTATGCTTTTGTAATAACATTTTTGAAGCGTCTTCTTGAACAAAAATATGCGTTGGGAGTTTCAATAAATTCAAGAACCACTTCCCTGAATTTTTAAAATAAATTTGACTTGAACGAAAAGTTGCTGAAATTAAATAAAACGGTATTTCTTTGTTTTTCATCTCTTTAAAAAACTCAGCCCATACTTCGTACTTTACAAAAAAGACTTTTTCAATTTTAACAATTGAGAGAAATTCTTTGGCATTTTTTTTTGTGTCAATTGGCAAATAACAAACATAGTCTGCTATTGGGTAATCTTTTCGTAATTCATATCCTGATGGTGAAAAGAATGAAAGTAAAATAGAAACTTCTGGAGATTGCTTTTTAATTTTTTCAATTAAAGGTCTGGCTTGTTCAAACTCTCCTAAGGAAGCACAATGAAACCAAAAAACATTCTTCATGGATTTTGTTCCAACTTCAAGTTTTCTTTGCCAATTTTTTCTTCCACTTATCCATTGTTTTGCTTTTGGATTCCAAAGTGAGACAATTCTCACTATTAAACTATAAAAACGGATTGATATGATATATATAAATTTCATCTACTACAAGATTAACAAAAAAAAGAGTGTATCGAAAATATCAATACACTCTTTTAAATAGAATAGAAAAATAATTAATTCAAAATAAAATCTATTTTTCCAATGTTTTTTGTGTTTCTAACGCTCAAAACCTTAGAAAAAGCAAGAATATTAGAAACTGTTGTGTCACTTACCTTTTCAAAAAAAGAATTAGAATCTTGCATATCTATTAAGAATTTAGAAAGATTCTTTTCATTTTTATAAAATTGCGATAAGTCATTTAGAGTAATTTTTTTATCCATATAATTGTTTTGGTTATGCTGTAATAACGAGGGTGTTTTTTATTTAGTATAATTATTTAGTTTTTTTCACTTTTAAACCTTTTACACAAATAATGGTCTAAGAATTGTGATACACTTAAGGTAAGAAAAAACAATAATGCAAATAGAAGACAATGACATATTAAATCTGTTCGAAATTAACGAGCAAAAAGCATTTAGTAGCTTGGTAATGAAATACCAAGAACGAATCTATTGGCATGTTAGAAAAATGGTTTTGAATCACGAGGATGCAAACGATATTACACAGAACATTTTTATTAAAGTATGGAAAGGACTTTCTAAATTTAAAAAAGAGTCAAATCTATTTACTTGGATCTATAGGATTGCAACAAATGAAACACTGAATTTTATTAAATCTAACAAAAATAAAATTGCTCAATCTATTGAAAATATTCAAATAGAGAATAGAAAAGACGATTCATTTTTTAGTGGTGATGAAATAGAAGCAAAACTTCATTTAGCTATAACAACACTACCCGAAAAACAAAAATTGGTGTTTAATATGAAATATTTTGATGATTTAAAATATACCGAGATTGTAGCAATTATTGGTGGAACTGTTGGCTCATTAAAAGCTTCCTATCATCATGCTCAGAAAAAAATTGAAAAATATTTAACTACTAATTAAACCTTTTAATAAAACTATTGTCAAAGAACCGAACAATGAAAAAAAAGACTTCAAATACCGACAATGAATTTCCAAACTTGGAAAACTTAAAATCACAGAACGGTTTTAAAACTCCAACTGGTTATTTCGATTCACTTCATGATTCTATTATGAATGAAGTAAAAGAAGAAACCAAAGTAAGGAAAGTTTCATTTTACAAAGTGTTTGCCTATGCAGCTTCAATATTAGTTATCGTAGGTGTTTCATCTATACTCTTCTTTAGTACTCCGGATACATTAGAGGATTACGATTTTGAAAGCATAGTTCTTAACTATGAAGAGATCTCTGTAGATGACTATGTAGATGAATTCTCAGAAATAGACTTGGAATTGGACGAAAATTTGCTTTTTGACGAATTAGCAATGAATTAAAAAATTAATATTTAAAAACAAACAATATGAAAACGATTAAAATCACATTACTAGCTATTTTTACTCTTATTGGAGTAAGTGGAATGGCACAAGAAAAAACAAAACATGCTGAAAGACAAGCAAGAACTGATGCATTTCTTACAGAGCAATTAGCTTTAACAGATGCTGAACAAAAAGCATTTTTACCTCTTTACAAGCAATATAAAGCTGAATTAATGGCACTAAGAAAAGCTTCTAAGGCAAGTAAAAAGAAAGGTAAAATCATGAGCGAATTAAACGACCAAGAATTGGAAGAAGTGATTCAAGCTTCATTTGATGACAAGCAAAAAATGCTTGACATTAAGAAAAAATACCACGGAAAATTCAAAAAGGTAATTTCTATGAAAAAAGTAGCAAAACTTTACCATGTAGAAAAAAGAATGGGTAAACACAAAAGAGGTGGCAAGAATAGAAAAGGAGCAAAAGGGAAAAGAAACAATAAAAAAACTGGAGAAAAAACTTTAGAAAGACTTTCGCCAACTATAGCAAAATAATCTCTTATAAAAATTAAGCTAAAAAATCCCTACTGACAGTTATAACTGTCAGTAGGGATTTTTCTTTTTGGTTAAATTTATCTTTACATTTGAGTATGAAAACCAAAGAGATTTTTTATTCCAATTTAGCACAAACAACTCCATTCCCAATTGGATTGGAAATAGCTAGTGCCGAAGGACTTTTTATTACTGATACAAATGGGAAATCCTATTACGATATGGTTTCTGGATTGGCTGTTACAAATATTGGACACAGACATCCTAAAGTAGTAAAAGCAATAAAAGATCAACTAGATTCATACATGCATGTTATGCCATATGGGGAATTTGTTCAGACTCCACAGACAGAATTAGCTTTAAAATTAAATGAAATTTTACCTGCTAATTTAACTACTAGTTACTTTGTAAATTCTGGAGCAGAATCTGTAGAAGGAGCTCTTAAACTTGCAAAAAGATATACTAGAAGACAAGAAATTATTGCTTGTCATAAATCTTATCATGGGAGTACTCAAGGGGCTTTAAGTGTATCTGGAAACCCAATAAAACAAGATGCGTTTAAACCTTTATTACCTGATGTGAATTTTATTCATTTTAACAAAATGGAGGATTTATCTTTAATTTCAGAAAAAACAGCTTGTGTCATTATTGAAACTGTTCAAGGTGATGCTGGGGTGAGGATTGCTTCACAAGATTACATGATTGCCTTGAGAAATAAATGCTCAGAAACTGGAACACTTTTAATCCTAGATGAAATTCAAACTGGATTTGGACGAACTGGTACTTTTTTCGCATTTGAACAATACAATATTACTCCAGATATTTTGTGTATTGCCAAAGCACTTGGAGGTGGAATGCCAATAGGAGCATTTGTTTCTAGTAAAGAAATAATGAGTGTATTATCTCACAATCCTATGTTGGGCCATATTACAACTTTTGGTGGACATCCTGTAAATTGTGCTTCTGCAATTGCAAATATTGACGTGATTCAAGAAGAAAACTTGACTGATGAAGTAAAGGAGAAAGGAGAATTAATAAAGGCATTACTATCTCATAATATTGTTAAAGAAATTCGCCAAATTGGATTAATGCTTGCCATTGATTTACAAAGTGATGAAATAACTCAACAAGTTGTTGAAGGTTGCATGAAAAAAGGTGTCATTACTTTTTGGTTTTTATCATGTCCAGCAAGTTTTAGATTAGCTCCCCCTCTTACGATCTCAAAAGAAGAAATTAGAATCGTTTGCAAAGAAATTAATAAAGTATTTGACTCAATATCTTAATCTGATTTTCTCAATTCGTAGATTATTAACTATACTTTCTTTTTTACACTTAATTTTCCCCTAAATTAATATTTAAAATGACGTAAAACTCTATGGGTAAAAGAATTAATTATTGTATTTTTATTTCAATAATTCAAAATCCCAATTTTACATGACTAAAGTAATAATAGCAGTTTCATTATTTTTTATATCAATATTTAGTTTTTCACAAGAAAAAATAGAATGGATTGACGTAGATGAAATCATCTTAAACACTCAAGAAAAAGAAAGAGAAAGAGAATATGAAGATGCAATAATTGAAATTTCAAAAATTTCTACCAATGATTCAGCTTACTATTCTTCAATAACTTCAAAATCATATTACTTAATTCAAAACGAACAATATGAAGAGGCTATTAAAGTTTGTGATATTGGAATAGAAACCGGAGAAGACTTATTATTTCCTTTTTAATAACTGGATATTAACCCTATTCTGTTTAAATTCCTGTATTAATTCCCAATCATTATGCAAAGCATCAATGACCGAATCTGATACGTTAAATGAATTGGAATAGATAATATAATCCGTTTCATTTTCTGTAGCTTTTTGGTAAGAAACACTTCCTTTTGATTGTAAATGATAGTTCTTCACCAATTTATAATGAGGGAAGAAAGTCCCGATTTTTGTTCTGTCTTTACCTGTTCTGGATAAATAACCTTCCATTTCATCTGATACATCAAAGAAGTTCCAATGCATTGTTGTAGCATCCCAACCTTGACTTGTTTTTTCTGGATAGAGCCAAAAATGACCACTAAATAGGATAAGAAACAAGAATGATAACCAAACTATTGATCTCTTGAAATATGTCGAAACCCAATAAATAACAAGTATTATTACTGGAATCATAATTGGGATTAAATATCTATGCCCGAAAGGATTTCTTAGAATTACAATTACACCAAAAAACAGTATAAACTGTGTAATCGTTATCAAAAACAAAGTTCTAATAGTCTTATCTTTGAACTCTCTTTTCATTGCCATATTAACAGTAAAATAAGCAAACAAGCCAAAGATTAATACTCTTCCAAAATCGATTAATCTCCAAGCAAAAACACCAATGTTCCGAGCTACTTCTTTAACAGATGCTAGCTCCCCAGATTCCTTCCAATTGTTAGATACAGTATTGGCAATTACCCATCCTTTATGGACTTTAAATAACACAAAAAATAGTACTACGGAAACTAAGCCTGGGATATAAACCAAGTAGTTTTTGTAACTGAATTTAGTTTTATTAAAATAGTGATAAAGAAATTGAAACCCCATAACTCCTCCAGCCGAAATAGTTCCTCTAAGGCTAGTTTGTGCTAATAAGATGAAAGATATCATTAGCAATACATTTCGCTTTTCTAGGATTGCGTTTATACTTAATAACAAAAAGAATAAATGAAGAACTTCAAAAGTTAATCCCGATAATTGAGAAAGAATTGTAGCGTCAACTATAACAAATAGTAGAATAAAGATTCGAGTAATTTCTTGCTTTATATCCAGGTTAAGCAATAACTTATGTAGTTGGTATAAAAAACCAAAAACAAAAGGAAGCATTGTCAAATGACTGACTAACAAAGTCCTTCCAAATAGTTTCCATACTCCAGCAAACAACATTCCAACAAAAGTTTGATGCCCAGTAGCTATTGCATCTGGCACATAAAAATAATTAAAGTTGGTTTCGTAATACCAGTTTGCAGGTACAGAAATTTGAACTACATTATCCCAATAAAAAGGAAAATCTAATCCATTAAATACTATTAATAGTGAGATAAAAAATAATATTAAATCTATTCTTGAAAGCTTATTTAACATTATTCTTGTTTGTTATTAATCCTCTGCTTCTAATGCAGCAGCTAATTCATCTGTCATTTCAAGAGTATGATAAACTACGTTTACATCATCATCCTCTTCCATTTTATCAATTAATTTAAGAACAGATTTTGCTTTGTCTACATCCAATACTTTGGTTGTAGTAGGAATTCTTTGAAGCTCTACACTCTTTGCCTCAATTTTCATTTCATCCAATTTCTTTTGCATGTCTCCATAGCTATCAAATGAAGCATAAATTGTTACAATATCATCTTCTACTTCCACTTCTTCCAATCCTGCATCAATCAATTCAAATTCAAAATCTTCTAATTCCCAATCTTTCAATAATTCTCTTTCGATAGTGAAAACTCCTTTTCTATCAAACATAAATGACAAAGAACCATTTTTCCCTAATTCTCCTCCATATTTATTAAATATCATTCTCACGTTTGCAACCACTCTGTTATTATTATCAGAAGTAGCTTCTACAAATACTGAAATTCCGTTACTTGCATACCCTTCAAAAGTATACTCTACTAGATTTGCCGCCTCTGCTCCAGAACCTTTCTTTATGGCACGTTCCATAGTGTCTTTAGGCATGTTAGCACCTTTGGCATTGTTTATTGCCAATCTCAAAGAAGGATTCATTTCTGGATCTGGACCTCCCCCATCTCTAGCTGCAATCGTAATCTCTTTGATTATTCTTGTAAAAATCTTTCCTCTTTTTGCATCCTTCGCTCCTTTTTTGTGCTTTATAGATGACCATTTACTATGTCCTGACATGTGGATTTATTTATGTTCTGCTTTTAGGCAGAATGTGAATATTCGTTTATCTTTGAATCGTAAAGTTAAAAAATTATGGACTAACTTAAAAACTTGTTTTTAAGTGGACGAAATAGAATGAAAAAAAAGCAAAACATAATAATTTTTGTTTCTGGAAATGGAAGCAATATGAGCCAAATTATTTCACACTTTGAAGAGAATGAGCACATTTCTGTTTCTCATGTTTTTTCTAATAAAAAAGGTTGCTTGGGAGTGAAAAATGCTGAAAAAGCAGGAGTTGAATCAATTGTATTTTCTAAAAAAGAATTAGAAAATGATGATTTTACTGCTTTTTTAACCAAATTATCTCCAGATTTGATTGTTTTGGCTGGATTTTTACTAAAAGTGCCAGATTCTATAACCAAAGCTTTTGAAAATAAAATTATCAATGTTCATCCTGCATTATTGCCAAAATTTGGTGGGAAAGGAATGTATGGAAAACATGTGCATGAAGCTGTAATTGAAGCTAAAGAAAAAAAATCTGGGATAACATTTCATTACGTGAATGAAAATTATGATGAGGGAAATATTATAAAACAATATGAATGTGAAGTTTCAAAAACAGATACTGTTTCAGACTTACAAAAGAAAATACAAAAACTTGAGCACAACAACTTTTGCTCTGTTATAGAAAACCTTTTAATCAACTAATGGAAATTAAAGTATATACAGATGGTTCTGCTCTTGGCAATCCTGGTCCTGGTGGCTATGGAATTGTACTGATGGGTGGTGGTAAATACAAAGAGGTGAAAGAAGGGTTTAGATTCACTACAAATAACCGAATGGAGTTGATGAGTGTAATTGTAGCACTTGAAATGTTAAAAAAACCTGGAATGAATGTGACTATTTATTCTGATAGTAAATACGTAGTAGATTCTGTAATTAAAAAATGGGTTTTTGGTTGGGTTAAGAAAGGATTTAAAGGGAAGAAAAATGTGGATTTATGGAAACGTTTTTTAGTTATTTATCCTAAACATACTGTAAACTTTGTTTGGGTAAAAGGGCATGCAGGAAACAAATACAATGAGATTTGTGACCAGTTAGCTGTTGCAGCTGCAAATGCCAAAGATCATAAAGTTGATACAGGTTACGAAGAAACTAATGGGAAACAAGAAGGGATATTTTAGTACCCTAACTTCACTCTCACTTTATCTAGTACTTTATCTGCAATTGCTCTTGCCTTATCTGCTCCAATTTTCAATTGCTCTTCAATTAATTCAGGATTTTCGACATAATGATTAAATCTCTCTCTTTCCGTAGAAAATTTATCTACAATTAATTCAAACAATGCTTGTTTAGCATGACCATATCCATAATTTCCTCCTTCGTAATTTCCTCTCATTTCAGTTATTTGAGATTCGCTTGCCATAATTTTATACAAAGCGAAAACATTACAAGTGTCTGGATTTTTTGGTTCTTCCATTGGTGTGCTATCTGTTTCAATAGACATAACTACTTTTCTCAATTTCTTATCTGCTAAGAAAATATTGATAGTATTCCCTTTTGACTTACTCATTTTACTACCATCAGTACCTGGAATTAACATTGTATCTTCATTTACTTTTGAGTCAGGAAGAACTAATGTGTCGCCCATCAAGTTGTTGAATCTACTAGCCACATCTCTTGTCATCTCAATATGTTGCATCTGATCTTTTCCTACTGGAATAATCTCTGATTCATACAATAATATATCAGCTGCCATTAACATTGGGTATGAAAAAAGTCCGGCATTTACATCCTGTAACCTATCTGCTTTATCTTTAAACGAATGGGCTAAAGTCAACCTTTGGTAAGGAAAAAAACAACTAAGATACCAAGTCAACTCTGTTACCTGAGGTATATCACTTTGTCTATAAAATACTGATTTATTTACATCTAACCCACAAGCTAGCCAAGCTGCTGCAGTTTGCAAAGTATTGTTTTTAAGTTCTTCCGCATCTTTAATCTGTGTTAAAGTATGAAGATTGGCTATAAACAAAAAAGATTCATTCTTTTCATCTTTAGAAATCTCAATAGCTGGAATTATTGCACCAAGCAAATTTCCCAAATGAGGTGTTCCTGTACTTTGTATTCCGGTAAGTATTCTTGACATCAGTAAAATTATTTACTTCAAAGTAACTAATTTTTTAGATTCTAAAACAGATTTTAGGCTTCAATTTCAAGATTATATTCTTGCCCTATAAATGACTTAAGCTCTTCATACATATTATTAATTTCAAGTAAATCATTTGAATTATAATATCTTTTTTTCAAATCTTCATCTAGTTTCTTTAGTAAAGTAGGCATTTTCTTTACTCCTATCGCAGCACATGACCCAATTAACTTATGGCTTGTTGCTTTGGCATTTGAATAATCTTTGGATTCTGTATATAAATTTAAAAGCATGAAATCTTTCTTGGCATTTTTCATGAAAATGTCAAGTGCTTGCGAAAATATCTCTTCGCCTAATTCATTTTGTACTTTTTTGCTAATCACTTGTAATTAAGTATATTATTTCTTTTGTTAGTGGTTTTTTTAGTACTTGAAACAATTCATATTTCTCTTTAAAACCTTTTTCTACATTTTGCTCCACGAACAAAAATATTCGTTTAATTTTTAATTTACTTTCTAGTTTTGAATGTTGTTTTAGAAATTCCAATCCATTCATGATTGGCATATTCATATCCAGTAATGCAACATCAATTCCATTCCCTTC
>Ga0075466_1000396_pt1 | contig 15768 bp, 12 predicted proteins | sample DEB08_DNA_16_FD_71486 | JGI IMG/M metagenome (GOLD analysis project Ga0075466, IMG submission 71486) | Aqueous microbial communities from the Delaware River and Bay under freshwater to marine salinity gradient to study organic matter... | ecosystem: Environmental > Aquatic > Marine > Coastal ... | reverse complement strand
TTCCAAATTAACCCAACGATTAGCCGAACTTAGTAGCACGTTTGGCGATAATCTTATGGATGCGACTCAAGCTTGGAAGCTGCTCATCACCGATGCCGAAGAACTGGCCGGAGTCACCGACAGCTCTTTGGCGCTGTTCGCCCAGGCCGCTGCAGAAAAAGATCAGAGCGGTTATTTACTCACGCTGGATCAGCCCTGTTTTATCGCTATCATGACCTATGCCGACAGTCGCTCATTGCGTGAACAGATGTACCAGGCTTTTACCACCCGTGCCTCTGATCAAGGTCCATATGCTGGACAGTGGGATAACAGTGCAATCATTGATGAGACATTAAAACTGCGCCATGAACTGTCCCAGATACTGGGCCTAGGTAACGCTGCCGAAGTCTCACTGGCGCCGAAGATGGCCAGCTCAACCAGTCAGGTGATGAGCTTTCTAAACGACCTCGCCAAGCAGGTTAAACCCCAGGCGGAAAAAGAATTTGCCGAGCTCTCCGCTTTTGCCAAAACAGAGCTGCAGATCGATGATCTCCAGGCTTGGGATATTGCCTATGTGTCGGAGAAACTGCGCACTCAACGCTATGCTATCAGTGTTGAAGAGCTGCGCCCCTGGTTTCCCGTCGAGCGCGTTTTAGAGGGTCTCTACAGCATTGCCGGCCGACTGTTCGATATCAGTATTGAACAAGATCGCAGTGTCGACCTGTGGCACAAGGATGCCAGGTTTTATCGTATTTCGCGCAACGGCCAAGTCATTGCGAGTTTTTATCTGGATTTGTATGCCCGTGAAAAGAAGCAGGGCGGGGCATGGATGGATGTCTGTAGATCGCGACGTAAAGTGGCTGAGGGTGTTCAGCTTCCGGTTGCCTATCTCACCTGTAACTTTACGCCTCCTGTCGCGGGGAAATCTGCGCTGTTAACCCATGACGAAGTCACCACATTATTCCATGAGTTTGGCCATGGCCTGCATCATATGCTGACACAGGTTGAGGTCTTAGAGGTTTCAGGTATTAATGGCGTCGCTTGGGATGCGGTAGAGCTGCCCAGCCAGTTTTTGGAGAACTGGTGTTGGCAGGAAGAGAGCATTGAGCTGATATCAGCCCATTTTGAAAGTGGCGAAGCACTGCCCAAGGTCATGTTGGATAAATTATTGGCGGCAAAGAACTTTCAGTCAGGTATGGCCCTAGCTCGCCAGCTGGAGTTTGCCACCTTCGATTTTCGCCTGCACCTAGAATACGACCCGAGCAATCCGCGCAGCCCTCAAGAGTTGCTTGATGAGGTGCGTGAGCAAATCGCTGTTATTAAAGTCCCCGAATACAATCGCTTTCAAAATGGCTTTGGGCATATTTTCGCCGGTGGATATTCAGCCGGTTATTACAGTTATCTCTGGGCCGAAGTACTCTCTGCCGATGCCTTTTCACTATTTGAGGAGCAGGGTATTTTCGATCAAGCCACAGGCGATACATTCCGCGCTGCGATTCTCGAGAAGGGTGGCTCAGATGACGCCATGAATCTGTTTGTCCAGTTCCGTGGTCGTGAGCCTTCTAATGAAGCGCTGTTGAGGCATAGAGGTATCGCTTAGCAATATGCCGCAGTGTTTCGAAGAGTAGTATTGCTAGTGTTGAGTGGGGCGGGAGGTTTGAGGTCCCGCGTCGCGCTGCTCTGTGGGGATGACCGTTATAGTTAATTGTGCGGGCTGTTCAGAATTTTGTCCTCGCGAACGCCCCGGCTGTCATCTCAAGCGACGTTCAATGATCTGCAACTTATCACTACCCAGAGTCGGCCAAACAGGGCAAAATACTCAGCAAATTAGCAAGGAACTTCTATGCGTTTAATTATTGGTATGTCCGGCTCGAGCGGTGTTATTTACGGTATCCGCATGCTGCAGATGCTCGCCGACAAGCCTGAAATCGAAACCCATCTGGTGATGAGCCAGGCGGCGCGCATGAACATTGGTATCGAAACCGATTGGGCTGTGGAAGATGTTGAAGCCCTTGCGGATGAAGTGCATAACAATAAAAATATTGGTGCCACCATAGCCAGTGGTTCATTTAAAACTGCTGGCATGATCGTGGTTCCCTGTTCCATGAAAACCCTCTCTGGGATCGTTAATTCTTACGCCGACAATCTTTTGATTCGCGCTGCCGATGTGATCCTCAAAGAGCGCCGCAGACTAGTGATTGTGCCCCGTGAATCGCCCTTGCACACTGGCCACTGCGAACTGATGTTCAAGGCTAGCCAATACGGTGCGATTATCTGTCCACCCTCACCAGCGTTTTACACCAACCCGCAAAGCGTCGACGATATTATCAATCACTCTGTGGCCCGGGTCTTGGATCTATTTGAGATTGAAACTGCCAGCCTTAAACGCTGGCAAGGACAGGGCAGTTAATGGCGGCTGATACGTCCCCATTAACGGCTTTTTTGCAGGCAGAATCGGTTTTGACCCTATCGGTCAATGACGATCAGGGGCCTTGGACTGCACCGGTACTCTACGTGGTTGACGAGGATCTAACTCTCTATTTTCTCTCCTCTTCTTCGACTCGACATATTGCCAGCCTGCCCGAAGATGGCCGTATTGCTGCATCGATTTACAGTGATTACAAAGGTGATTGGCTGGGGATCTGCGGTGTGCAGATGGAGGCGGATATCAGCCAGGTTGACGAGACTGATCGAGCCGCCGCTGCGGCCCGTTATTTTCAGCGTTTTCCTGAAGTGAAGGCACTGATCGATAATCCGGCCAACGAACAGGAACAGCGTATTGGCGCGGCCTTTGGCAAGAGCCACTTTTTTCGCGTAACGCCGACCTTTGTACGCTTTATTAACAATGCCGATGGCTTTTCATCGCGCAATGAGTGGCGTTTTTAATTAAGCCACTCGTAATTAAGCCACTCGAGTGAGAGTCTTGCCCCTAGCTTATTCCTCTAGATTAAATAGCTTCGTATTACCGCCTCGAGCGACCAAATTCTCCGTGCGCGTGCGCTCACTTAAAAACCATAGCAGCCAGTGATAGCTGTAATCTTGATCCCGCTGGGGCCATTCAATCAGCGGAATAATACTCCCGGTACGCTTGGCCATTACCTGCCTGAGGCTTGAGCTGTTGGCATTCAGACTGTTGGCCAGTACGCCTTCCACCTGATTATCCAGAACGAGACTGCCAAGCATATCCAGAGGAGCAGTGTGCAGAAGATTTCTGGGCAAACCGGCTTTTGCATACTTATCTTGCAGACTTTGTAATTTCTCTTGGTGACAGCTGTCAGCGGTGACAACTAAGGAGCAGCCACAGAGCAGGGCACTGGCAATTTGTTTCTCTGCAGCGGCGAATCTATCTTGCTGGGTAACAATCAGTGTTAATACACCGCGGCCTTGCACTGATAGTTGATTCTCTTCCCCGGTGGGCCCCGGCAGCTCGATAGGGTTGGCTAGCTTTTCTCTGGCGACTGCATCAATCTGCTGCAGCCATGCCTGATCTGTGGTGACCTGTTGCAAAATAATCAGCCGCGAATCTATAGAACTGGACTGCCATTTTTTCAGGGCGTGGTGAGCACTTGAGACTGTGGTGCCCTGTGGGGTTTTAGATTGATTAATCGTCACATCAAATGATCTGCCTGCAGTGGCTGGGATATCTGCCTGGGAGAAACGCTGCATATAGTTGGGACCACCGGCCTTTGGACCTGTGCCCGAGAGCCCACGACCACCGAATGGATTAACCCCAACCACCGCACCGACCATATTGCGGTTGATATAGGTATTGCCGGCAATGGTGTTGCTAAATACCTTCTGGGCAAAGGCTTGAATGCGACTGTGAACGCCCAGAGTGAGGCCAAATCCGGTGTTATTGATCTGTTCAATCACCTCTCCGAGCTTGTTTGAATCAAAGCGAACCACATGCAATATGGGTCCAAAGACTTCTTCAGTCAGCAAATCCAGGGAATCGATTTCAAAGGCATGGGGGGCGACAAAACTGCCCTGATCACAGCTGCTGTGCAACGCAACTTTGGCGATTAGTTTCGCCTCTCGGTGCATGCGTTCTATGTGCGTCTGCAGTTCTTGCTGTGCTCCTGAATCGATCACTGGACCCAGGTCACTGCAGAGCAGGCGCGGGTCGCCGACATTGAGCGAGGCCATGGCGCCTTTGAGCATATGCAGCACATTGTCAGCTATATCGGACTGGATAAATAATACCCGCAGGGCCGAGCAGCGTTGCCCGGCACTCTGGAAGGCCGACATAATTACATCATCTACCACCTGCTCGGGCAGGGCGCTGGAGTCCACTACCATGCAGTTTTGGCCGCCGGTCTCAGCGATAAAGGGAATCGGCGTGCTGGAACGCAGGGCCAGCTGCTGGTTGATATGTTGCGCGGTGCCAGTGGAGCCGGTGAAGGCAATGCCGGCAATGCGGCTGTCGCCCAGTACTAGGTTGCCAATCTGCGAGCCGCTGCCGAGCAGTAACTGCAATGCTGCGCCCGGCACTCCGGCCTCGTGGAACAAGCGCACTGCATAGGCTGCGATGGCCGGTGTTTGGGCTGCGGGTTTGGCCAGCACTGTATTGCCTGCTGCTAGAGCGGCGGCGATCTGGCCGACGGTAATGGCGAGGGGGAAATTCCATGGGCTGACGCAGAAAAATACGCCGCGTCCGATTAAACCCTGAAATGATTGAGCTTGCACTGCATAGTAGCGGCAGAAGTCGATGGCCTCGCGAACTTCGGAGATGCCGTCATTAACGGTGCGTCCACCCTCAAGGCTGATTACGCCAACCAGCTCACCAAAGTCTCGTTCCATTAGATCCGCGACTTTCTCAAGAATCGTTGCCCTAGCACCATGACCTACACCATTCCACGCCGGATAGGCTTGACTGGCCGACTCTAGGGCGCGGAGAATATCGTCATCGTTGACTCGGGCGCTGTGGCCAATCAACAGAGTCTGATCACTTGGGCTGTAGCTGGGTGTCAGTTCTCTGTCCAAATCCACGCCGTCAATAATCGGTTGCGACAGCAGCTGCGGCGTCTTGGCAATCTGGCCTAAGAGCTGCTCGGCTTCCAGTATTGAATCCAGATCTATGCCATGGGCATTCTTGCGCTCTTCTCCCACGGCCCTAAACATCTCTGGTGGCACAGGAATGCCTTTGTGCTGATAGGGGAAGCAGCTATTGACCTGCTTGCGGTTATCTTCGAGGAGCTCTTCTACTGGAGTCTGTTCATCGAGGAAGCGATTGACGAAGGAGCTGTTGGCGCCATTTTCCAGTAGTCGTCGCACCAGGTAGGGAAGCAGATCGCTGTGGTTGCCTATGGGGGCATAGACGCGCACAGGGATGACTTTGGCTGTTTTTGAATTAGCGGTTTTTGATATAGACAGCCTTAGGTTGTCATAGAGAATATGCCCCATGCCGTGGAGGCGCTGAAATTCAAATTCACGGTCCCCGGCAATATGTAGAATCATGGTGGCGGTGTAGGCATTGTGGGTGGCGAATTGCGGGTAAACCGCATCCTGTGCGTCGAGCAAAATGCCGGCGCAGTGCTGGTAGCAGAGATCGGTGTTGGCTTTGCGGGTGAATACTGGGTAGCTGGCAAGTCCCAGTTCTTGGGCATGTTTGATTTCGGCATCCCAGTAAGCGCCTTTAACAAGGCGCACCAACAGGCGACGATTGGTCTCGCGGGCCAGGCCAATCAACCACTTGGCGGTATCTGGTGCGCGCTTTTGGTAGGCCTGCAGCACAAATCCGAGACCCTGCCAGCCATCGAGATCACTGTCTTTGGCTAGGGCTTCAAAGATGTCCATGGAGATATCAAGTCTGTAGGCTTCCTCGGCATCTATAGAGAGACCAATATTGTATTTCGCCGCTTGGACACAGAGCTGCTTAATGCGCGGCAATAATTCCTTCATTACCAGACCGTACTGGGCAAAATAGTAGCGCGGGTGCAGAGCTGAGAGTTTCACCGAGATGCCGTTGGCGCTGTTGACATCAGTGGCGTCTGAACTCTGACCAATACTGTCAATGGCGCTGGCATAGGCGGTTAAATAATTACGTGCATCGGAATCGGTGCGGGCACCTTCGCCGAGCATATCAAAGGAGAATTTAGTCTCAATGTCGTTTTGCTTGGCGCCGCGCTTAAGACCTTCTTGAATGTTGCGCCCGAGCACATATTGACCACCCATTATTTTCATCGCTTGCATCATTGCTGCGCGAATAACCGGTTCTCCGGCACTGGCGGTGAGTCGTTTGAGCCAGTTGTCGGTATTCTCGGTGATCTCTGTATCCAGACTCACCACCTGGCCGGTAAGCATCAGTCCCCAGGTTGAGGCATTTACAAATAGCGATTTGGAATTGTTGCGATGACTACGCCAGTTGCCCGCTTGGATCTTTTCGGCAATTAAGCGATCCGCGGTTAAGCTATCCGGCACTCGCAACAGCGCTTCTGCCAAGCACATCAATGCCACGCCTTCAGCATTAGAAAGGCCAAATTCAAGCAAAAAGGCATCCAATATTCCGCTGCTGGATTTGTCTGCGCGACACTGAGTGACCAGATTGCGAGCGTCCTGCAAAATGGCTTCGCGACTGGCGCCAGAGAGTGGATTGCTGTGTAGCAACTGAGTCACAGCCTGGTGCTCTTCCTGGTGAGTGGCCTGACGTATTTTATCGCGCAGCGCAGTCTGGTTCATGGGTGCCTACCTATCTTTTAATTTAATTAAGATATGGCATTTTCACTTAATCACTGCAGTATATGTCTCCATAGTTTGTAGTAATCCAGTTAAATAAACTGCCAATTTAGATTTAATAGACTATTGTGCTGCTAAGCTATATGGCTTTTGGCGTGCTTTGTGGAGTGCAGAAAATGAAAACAGTAACTGATCTTGATCGTACTGATCGACGGATTCTCAATATATTGCAACGCCAGGGACGCATCGCCAATGTGGATCTGGCTAAACAGGTCAATTTGACCCCGACGCCCTGTCTTGAGCGGGTTAAGCGATTGGAAAAAGAGGGCTTTATCACCCAGTATGTGGCGTTGTTGGATCCGGTGAAAGCCAATGCTGCACTGTCCGCCTACATTGAAGTGCAATTGGAGAGCACAACCACTGAGGCTATTGCCTTATTTGATCAGCAGATGCTGGCCCTAGATGAGGTGCTGGAATGTCAGCTGGTGGCTGGTGGCTTCGATTATTTGATCAAGATACGGGTAGAGGATATGCAGCACTATCAGCGGTTTCTCGGAGGCAAGCTCTCTGGGATTAAAGGCATTAGCCAAACCCACACCTATGTGGTGATTCATGATGTGAAATCGGAAACGGCGATTAAGATTAATCCCTAGGGGCGGGGTTTAGTCTGGTTCAAGGGCTGATAATAAGAGCTTTTGAAGATGGCGTTTAAAATTAGCCTTATAAATAAACTCGCATGACGCGCCCTGGCATCCGCGTCAGCAGTTCATAGCCGATGGTATCGCAGTAGCTGGCCACTTCATTAACCGGCAAGTCGGGTCCCCAGAGCACTGCCTTATCGCCAATCGCAACTTCTGTTAACTCTGTAACATCAACCGTAATCATATCCATAGAGACACGTCCCACCAGCGGGCAGCGAATACCATTGATCAGCACTGGCGTGCTGTTGGGGGCATTGCGTGGATAGCCGTCGCCATAGCCGACGGTAATGGTTGCAATGGTGGAGTCTCGCTGAGCAGTCCAGTTGGCGGTATAACCTACGGACTCGCCAGCAGCGATTGTGCGCAGGGAAATCACTGCAGATTCAAATGACATCACTGGCTTCAGTAAATCGGCATTTTCTTGGGCTACAGCAAAGGGGGAGTTACCATAGAGCATATAGCCCGGACGCTGCCATTCCCGCCGGGCTTTGGGCCAGGCCAAAATGGCCGCTGAGTTGGCTAGGCTCTGCAGTGCAGTCACTGGCGCGCAGGCTTTAAAGGTATCAATCTGCGTAGAGGTGGCCTCACTGTCCAAATCATCGGCACAGGCAAAGTGCGAGGTGAATACTATCGGCTGCCTAATATTGCGGCTGCTATTGAGGCTGCGGTAGACCTCGGCAACATCTTCGGGCTGAAATCCCAGACGGTGCATACCGGTGTCGACGCCGAGCCAAACAGTTAGGGGTGCAGGCAGGTCTGCATTAATTATCGCTTCTTTTTGCTGATGATTTTCAACCATCACCCAGAAGCCTTTAGTGGCCGCCACCTTGAGCTCCGAGGCTTCAAAGGCGCCCTCCAACAGCAGTATGGGCTGTTTAATTCCTGCATCGCGCAGTTCCAGTGCTTCTTCAATACAGGCAACACCAAAGGCTGGGGCAATATCTTCAAGAGCCTGGGAGACTTTCACTGCGCCATGGCCGTAGGCATTGGCTTTGACCATGGGGATGGTCTTTGACTCCGGTGCCAATGATTGCGCCAACTGATAGTTGTGGCGCAGTGCCTGAAGGTCGATAACTGCTCTGGTGGGTCTGGACATGCTGTTACCTATTAGTCAAATCTGGTAGTCAAATCTGGTAGTCAAAGCTAGTAATTAAATTTTGCGGCGGAGTAGAGAGTCTGGGCCGCTAACCAGATATCGCCAATGCTGCCATCGCCAACTGGCTTGCCGTCGATTTCAGTGATCGGCGCGATTTCCTTTGAGGAGCTGGTAATCCAGACTTCGTCTGCATTGGCTACCTCATCCATGGTGACTATGCGCTCTTGCACAGCAATCTGGCCATCGTTGCGCAGTACGTCGAGAATAATCTGGCGGGTGATGCCTGGGAGTTTTTGATTGTCCAAAAGTGGCGTGATCACTGTGCCATTTTTAACAATAAAGACATTACAGGCGCTGGCTTCGGTGAGCTGATTGTCGGCATTAAATAGCAGAGTCTCGTCACTGCCTTGTGCGTAGCCATGCTGAAAATGCAGCACATTGCCGAGCAGCGCAGTGGATTTGATCTGACAGCGATCCCAGCGGAGGTCGCGGGTAGTGGAGGCTTTTTTCGCTGTAACCCTGCTCTTGTCGGCGATGGGTGCCGGGGCTATTGCAAAGGTATAGGCAAACACTGTCGGCGCTATATTTTCTGGAAAAGCGTGAAAGCGCTTGGTATCTGTGCCGCGACTCACATGGAGGTAGATGCCCAGATTGCCGGGATCATTCTCGCTGATCAAGCGATTGCAGACTGTGGCCCAATCGTCTATGGACCAGTCCAGCTGAATACCAATTGCCTCGAGGCCGTCTTTCATGCGCGCAATATGAAGGGCGAAACCGACCATTTTCCCGGCATAGGATGGCACTACTTCATAGATGCCGTCACCGAACAAAAAACCGCGATCCATTGGCGATATTTTGGCCTGTTCTATGGGCATATATTCGCCATCTAAAAACGCAATACTCATATTGATACCTTGTTGGACTGGGGCAATTTAGTGCTTATTTTAAGGCTTTGGTGCAGTACTTTTACTAACCTGCTGGTGTTTTAAAAATGGTATCAGCGAGGCGGATTGCACGCAAAGCAAATTGATTGGTATAGAGATCTTATTTTCTACTAAAACGGTGTTTTGTCGGGCTGATTCTAAGCTTGGCGAGAAAATAACCTGTCATCAGCAAAATCCACCTAATTTTCTCAGGTCTTTAATCAGTTTCTCGCTAATATCAGACCCTAAGCTGTCCTCGGTCAGGCTGTTTTTTCTACTCACGCCATCGACACTGCCACGCGCCGAAAGATATTGCAGTGTAGCCAGATTATCCCAGCCCAGCAGCATATCTTGCTCTCTCAACACTGACAGCATGGCGATCAAACCATGGGCTGCCCAGTTGGATACATCGGCAATCAGCAGTTCATCGCAGCAGGTGGCTGAGGGAATAATATTGAGTTGTTCAAGAGTGTCGGCAACATTGCCCATACCGATTTCATTGCCTCCGTCGCCAATGCCGATAGTGGGGCAACTGGCGGTGCGTAAAAAGTAGTCGAAGCTGGCGCAGGCAGAACTTATATCTTCGCCGCGCATATTGTAGTACTTACCGTCTGCGGCCATGCCCGGACGTTCAATGGATATCACCAGAGAGGGCTGATAATGGTGCAGGGCATTTTTGGCTTCAACCCTACTGACAGCGGGTTCGCCGACGCTAATTTTGTGCACCCGAAAGTCACTGGCGATGGCATCGGCCAACGGTGCGCCACAGACAAGCACTGGTGTGGTGCCCAGGGTTTCTAAAACCCTATAAAGCGCGATAGCGCCAACTGGACCATCGGTTTCATAGGTGCCCGCAACGGGAAAACCGGTGCCGATTAACACTGTCCCTTTAGCGCTTAACAGCAGTTGGGCGGCGCGCAAATAGTAACCGGGCACCAGAGCTGCTTGCAGTGTCTGCATACCCCGGGGATTGCGCGCCACTAAAAGGTTTTCGATATGAGTGCTGAGGATCAGATTATTCATCAAGCTCAACTTGCTCCAGAACGGTGTCAGCAAAACGCTGTTGATCGAGCACTAGCAAATTGTGCGCCTGCTCTATGCTGATAGCTTCAAAGCGTAATTTGCCGCCGGGCAATAGTTGCGCCAATTGGCCAATATCCAGAGAGAGCACAGAGCCCAATTTGGGATAGCCGCCAATGGTTTGACGATCATTGAGCAGCACTATGGGTTGACCATCTGCAGGTACTTGAATAGCACCAAGGCAGATACCTTCAGAGAGAATACCATCCACTGTCGGTTTAATGGCTGGGCCCTTAAGTCTAAAACCCATGCGATCGCTGCTCTCGGAGACCTGATATTCAGAGCTAAAAAATACTTGTTTATTAATATTGCTAAAGGCCTGCTGCTGGTACCCCAGCACCACTCGCAAGATTGCGCTGTTAGCGCTGTAGTCTGGACGGTGGCTGTCGGGCACACGCAGCTGCGGTGTAGAGAGGCTCTCTGAGCAGGGTATAAAGTCTCCTGTTTGCAGTGGCCTACCATCGCGATGTAATCCACCCAAGGCTTCTCTGGGCACTGTGGCGACACTATTAAATATTGGCTCTATGGTAAAGCCACCGGCAACGGCGAGATAGGCGCGACTGCCCGATGTGGCAAATCCCAGTTTGATACGGTCCCCCGCTTTCACCTGGTGGCTCTGCCATAATGCTCGAGATTGCCTATTAATACTTAGTGGAATATTTGCCCCAGTAACTGCGATGGTTGTATTGACCTTGGATTCTAAAACCAAACCGCCGACGGTGATTTCGATAGCGGCAGCGCTCTGTTGGTCGCCGCAGAGCCGGTTAGCCCAGCGAAAGGCGTCGCGATCCAAGGGGCCGCCGCTGGTCAGGCCAATACGGTGCTGGCCAAAGCGCCCGGCGTCTTCAATCAAGCTAAATATGCCTGGCTGGATAATTTTAAAACCAGTGTTTTTATTTGTGCTCATGTCCATAAGAGCCCACCCATATCCAGATAGGTCTCTCTGTCGATGGCTTTAAAGCGCACTAGATCGCCGACTTGAACTGGCATGCTAGGTTCTGCGCTGGGGTCGAACATTAACTCTGGGCAGAGGCCAATCAGATTCCAGCCACCTGGCGACTCTGCCGGATAGACTGCTGTCTGGCGGTCGGCAATGGCCACTGCACCTCTGGGGACTTTTTGTCGCGGGGTGGCGAGCCGCGGTGCGGCTATGCGTGGGTCCAGTTCGCCGAGGTAGGCAAAGCCTGGGGCAAAGCCGATGGCATAGACGCTGTATTCCGATTGCTGGTGAATTCTGATGACTTCTTCAATAGAGAGGCCGGCGTTGTCGGCCAGTGCTTGCAGGTCGGGTCCTGACTCTGTGCTGTAGTAAACCGGGAGTGTCACCAGGACTCCTGATTGGCTGTTATCTGTCGCAATGGGTGTGGCCAATGCGCGGCGAATTGCAGCGCGTACTGCATGGTGATCGGTTTTAAAGGGGTCGTAAATCACTAGTATTGAAGCGTAAGAGGGCACTAAGTCGATCAGCTGCGTGGCGAGACTAGTGCGCAGCTGTGCGGCGGTTGCGGCTATGGCTGAGGCAATCGACTGGCTGGGCGCATCGCCAAAATAGACGATAAGAGAATTCTCTCCAGCGATGGCAATGTTGTGTAGATCATGCATTACGAATTAATTAACTGACGAATTTCTTGGATGGCTTTAACGCCTTCTGGATTGTCGCCGTGTACGCAGAGGGAGTCAGCTTGAAGTTCAAGACGGTGACCACTAACTGTGGTGACAGAGCCTTCGGTTTTCAGTTGCTGGACCTGGGCGAGCATTTTTTCACGATTGTGCACTGCACCTTCTTTGGCTCGGGAGAGCAGGGCACCATTGTCGTCGTAACAGCGGTCGGCAAAGGCTTCGAAGATAACCTCGATGCCAAACATCTTGGCTTCTTCCCTGTGGGTTTCAGCATCAGGTGTGGCTTGCAACATAAAGGCCAGTGACAGATGGGATTCGGCGATAGCTTCCATGATTGCGCTGCGAATATGGCCGTTGGCCATCATGTCATTGTAGAGGGCACCGTGGGGTTTGACGTAGGTTACGGGTACGCCGAGATTCTGCGCCATGCCTGTGAGAGCGGCGATTTGATATTGAACTATGGCGATGATTTCAATGGCAGGCAGTTTCATTGAGCGACGGCCAAAACCGGCGAGATCTGGATAGCTGGGGTGCGCGCCGACAATGACATTGTTACGTTTCGCAGAGAGCAGAGTTTTTTTGATGACCACTGGATCGCCGGCGTGAAAACCGCAGGCGATATTGGCTTGATCTATATGGGGCATGACTTGGTCGTCGAGGCCCATGGTCCAGGCGCCGAAGCTTTCGCCGAGATCGCAATTTAATAGTAGTGCCATATTGGGTTCCTAAATGCTGCTGGTTTGTTGGGCCGCTCTGTATTAGATAGCGCTTTTTAAAACAGTCCGGTGCGGCGAAGTATTAAACTGCCTTCAGCATCGACTGCATGATTTGCCTTGTTACCTACGCTGCGGAACTCGCTATAACTCAAACAGGTCCTCGCGCTCTACGGTAACAAATCATAAGCGCAGCCTAATTGATGCTGAAGGCAATTCAATAGTTCTTTTAAGTGGCTGTTGCCATCCTGCCTCAGGCTACCCACTTCTTAGAATCGCTCAATCACTCACCACCGCAAGATCGCTATTCTTCAAATCCGTCACCAGCATACAGCCAGGACTATGGGTTATACAAAAGGGCAACTTCGCTGCCTCCAAGGCAACCTGCGGTGTCACACCACAGGCCCAAAATAGCGGCATCTCGCCGTCTTTAATGGTTACCGCATCGCCAAAATCTGGATGGTCAATGTCAGTAATACCTATATGTTCTGGGTTGGCATAATGGATTGGCTCGCCATGTACCGAGGGATAGCGCTTACAAATTTCCGCGGCGCGCAGTGCGTCTTTCGGCACAAAGGGCCTCATGCTAACAACCATCTCTCCGGCAAAGGGGCCGGCGGGGGTGCAGTCTATATTGGTTCTGTACATGGGGACATTGACTGCTTCGCTGACATTGCGCACTTCGAGGCCGTCGGCAATCAATGCCTCTTCAAAGGAGAATGAACAGCCGAGTAAAAAGGCAACTAGATCATCCCGCCAGAGTGCCGAGATATCGTTGACTTCACTGACCACCTGGCCATGCTCGAAGACTTTATAGCTTGGTATATCTGTGCGGATATCAATATCTTCACCCAGTGTCGGCAGTGTAAAAACACCGGGTTCTGATGTGGCAATCAGCGGGCAGGGCTTGGGATTACTTTGACAAAACTGCAGAAAGTCGGCAGCTAAATCCGCAGGCAGAATAACTAAATTGCACTGCACATAGCCATTGCAATGCCCGGAGGTATTGCCGCTGTGCTCACCACTGCGGATTTTTTTACGCAGCTGCTGCGGTGATAGCGTCTGTTCAATGCTGTTATTGGGCTCTTTCATGGGCAATTCCAACTAATGTTTAGCGAGTCTAACAAAGCTTCTGGGTGAACTCATTAGCTGTACCCCAGAGGTACTATTATTAAAGTGGGATCATAGCCTAGCGCCAGTGCTTCGCCCAGCTGTCAAGTACGCGCTCTGAATACCAGTACTGACCATAGCTGCCATTGTAGCGGGCTAGGGCATCTGCAAGGCGCCCCTTCTCTCTATCGAGATAGTATTTGAGGATGGTGCAGCCATAGCGCAGGTTGGTTTGTATATTGATTAGGTTGTCTTCTGGACGTCCGATTTCATGTTTCCAGAAAGGCATGATTTGCATTATTCCCTGGGCGCCGGCAGAGGAAACCGCATAACCATCAAAGTGACTTTCCACTTCAATTAATGCGAGAACAATCTCAGGGGAGAGTCCTGCACGAGAGGCTTCGCTATGAATGAGTTTTAGTAGGGAGATACGCTGGGTAGGGTCTTTAACTAATCGGGCCAGTGCCGGTTCTTTTTCCACGAGCCACACTTGGGCATCGTATTGATCGTCAAAACTATCCGCTTCGCTGGCGGCCTGCCTAAGCAGGGATAAGAGTGCCGGGTCCAGAGTAGGTTTCTCGAGAGAAACTGCGCTGGTTGATATAGACAGGAGAACAAAGGCCACAGCAATCCACTGCGGCCATAATAAATGTCTACTTAGTAATCTTTTCGGCAATAAAATCATCCAGCTTGTCCATAGCTATATGTTGATTTTCTGGTTCCCGGCGATTGCGGTATTCGACGTTTCCCTCAGCCAAACCCCGGTCGCCAATAACGATGCGATGGGGAATACCAATCAGTTCGATATCTGCCAACATGCCACCGAGACGGGCTTTGGGCTCGTCCATAAACAGCACTTCACAACCGGCACCAACTAGTTTGTTATAGAGGGCCAGACAGGTTTCAGCAACCAGCTCAGACTTGTGCATGTTGATCGGCACTATAGCGACCTGGAACGGTGCGATCGACTCTGGCCAGATAATGCCGTTGTCATCGTGGTTCTGTTCTATAGCGGCGGCAACAATACGACTCACTCCTATACCATAGCAGCCCATGGACATGGCGCAGTCTTTACCGTTCTCGTCGAGCACTGTGGCTTTCATAGCTTCGCTGTATTTGGTGCCGAGCTGGAAGATATGGCCCACTTCAATGCCGCGCTTAATTTCCAATACGCCTTTGCCATCTGGGCTTGGGTCGCCGGCGATGACATTGCGGATATCAGCGACTGTGAACTCGCCACAGTCGCGCTGCCAGTTGACGCCGGTGAGATGATAGCCGTCGCGATTGGCGCCACAGACAAAGTCGCTGAGCTGCGCGGCCCAGTGATCCACAACTATGGGCAGGTTGAGATTCACCGGCCCAATAGATCCCGGCGAGCAGTTTAATGTGCTTTTAATCTGTTCCTCAGTGGCGAAAGTCACCTCAGTTTCCAAGCCTAAGGCGCGCTGAGCTTTAACTTCATTGAGCTCATGATCACCACGGATCATCAGACCATAGAGTTGAGTTTTACCCTCTTTATCTTCGGCGCTAACAATTAGGGCCTTCAGCGTTTTCTCAGCGCTAGTGTCGATAAACTCGCAGAGCTGCTTAATCGTGTGCACGCCGGGGGTCGCCAATTCGGCCATTTCGTCTGTGCCGGGCAGGGCAGTTTCGCTGGGTGCCAGTGCGTCAGCTTTCTCTATATTGGCGGCGTAATCACTCTCGCTGGAAAAGACGATTGCGTCTTCCCCGGAATCTGCCAATACATGAAATTCATGGGAGACACTGCCACCGATGCTGCCGGTGTCGGCCAACACTGCGCGATAGACCAGACCGGTGCGATCGAAAATCGTTGAATAGGTCTTGTACATCAGGTCGTAAGTCTCTTGCAA
>Ga0075466_1000381_pt1 | contig 15965 bp, 18 predicted proteins | sample DEB08_DNA_16_FD_71486 | JGI IMG/M metagenome (GOLD analysis project Ga0075466, IMG submission 71486) | Aqueous microbial communities from the Delaware River and Bay under freshwater to marine salinity gradient to study organic matter... | ecosystem: Environmental > Aquatic > Marine > Coastal ... | reverse complement strand
ACATTACGATCCTATCTGTATAACTACAATGAAGATGCTTACAACAGTACGGACATATCTGTGTTGTCTTCTCAGCTTATTGATCAGCCTCTTGACCTAGCTACATTGACTGGATCGTTATCAGAAGATGCTAACTGGGTATTTATTGTTAACCAAGATGGTACTGCGGCAATCCTCAATACTTTGCGTACACAGGACATTAATGGATTTACTAAGTGGATTAACGGAAATACTAACACTATATACCCTCTTAAAACTGTATCTGTATCTGTAGTAAACAATGATTTATTCTTAGTAAACAAAAGAACAACTGCATCAGATACTACTTACACAATAGAGAAGTGGGACTTTGATTACTTAATGGATTCGTCTGTTAGACTTTTATCAAACACAAGCATATCAGGCAATAACTTGGGTTTAGCCTCAAACCATTTAGACGGAGAAACGGTTAGTGTTGTAGCAAGAGGAACAACATTAGATAATCGTGTAGTCCAAGCAGGAGGAATTATTGTTTTAACTGATGAAGAAAAGTCATTTATTCTTGAGCAAGATCCTTCAGGCGGTGTAATTGATGTTGAGGTAGGTTATAACTTTACACCTAAGATTGTAGGTATGCCTTTAAACACTGCTGGCCCTGCTGGACAAAACCAAATGCGTGAGAAGAAGATAACGCGCATGAACTTGCGAGTGTACAAAAGCTCTGGCGTATACATTGATGACAATCCTGTACCTATTAGGCAGTTTGGTGATGCGGCAAACACCCCATTAGATTCCAATCTACCTGAACAAACTGGTATTATAGAAGATAACAATGGCGGTAACGGATGGGGCATAGACATACAGCCTGTAATTACAGTACCTAGTCCTACACCATTCCATATCCAAGCTATAGAATACGAGGTAGAATCATCTTAAATCAAGTAGCAAAGCAAGATGAGATATTAAAACTACAGTCATTAATGTTAAAAGGTGACACTGTAGAGTTAGAAGTAAAGCATCATTTTAGTGATGGCTTATATGCAAGAGAGTTGTTTATCCCTGCTGGCGTATGTTTGGTAGGGGCGTTACACAAGACGACTCACTTGTACATGGTAGTAAAGGGTAGATGTAAGGTGTCTAGCCAATTTGGTAACTTGGACATAGAAGCTCCGTTTATGGGAGAGACTATTCCGCAAACTAAGCGTGTTATATACGCTGAAACAGACTGTGTATGGATTACATATCACCCTACACATTTAACTGATATAGACGAGATAGAAAAGGCTTTGTTAGAGCCAGAGGATATTTAGATGAGTTTTGTAGTAGCGGCCGCAGTAGCAACGATAGCTAGTACAGCAGTAAGTACCTATGGTCAAGTGCAAGCTGGTAAAGCGGCAGAAGATCAGGCAATAGAGCAGGCTCGACAAGAAAAGATTGCGGCTGAAGGTCGTGAATTACAAAGGCGACAAGAGTTAAATAAAGTCCTTGCCTCTAACGTAGTTGGAGCATCTATGTCTGGTATGACTGGAGAAGGAACTCCTGCTAGTATTGCTTTGGAAAGTGCTAAACAAATAGGCACAAGCGAAGGAATGATAGGGTTGTCTGAAAAGTTAAAGCGAAGACAAATGATTAGACAGGGACAAATGGCTAAAGCAACTGCTAATATTGAAGCTACATCTAGTTTGCTTAAAGCTGGGCCAGACTTGCTTGCGGCAGGACAAACAATCGCAGATAATTGGGGAACATAATGGCTAAACGCCCTAGACAACAACGTATTGAATCTTACGGAGAGTTCCGCCCTACTGGTGTAGATAACTCTATATCTAGGCGTATGCAGGCTTTAGCAGGCTTAGGAGAGACTGTAGCAGGTGTTGCTGAACAGTTTGGAAGGGCTAAGGCTACAGCTATGGCTCCTGAGCAGGCGGCTCTAGCGATTGAAGAGGCTGTTACTGTTGATCCTGAAACTGGTGAAAAAGTATTTGGTGCAGTTCCTACTCGTAGAGGGTGGGGGTCTGAGGTGTTTAACCAAGAAGTTATTAGCGGTTATGCAAGCGGTCTTTCAGCAGACGTATCTGAAGACTTGTTAAAAATAAGTATTGAAGCAAATACAACACAGGAATTTGATACGCGAGTTAAAGCTCTTGTTGATGGAGTGCAAGGTTATGTAAATATACCAGATGCGGTTAAAGCGTCTTTTGCTACTAAAGTTAATGGCTACAGAACAGACATTATAAAACAACAAACTGAAAATCAACTAAAAATAGCTGAAACTAATAGAGAGCAAGATAAAACAATCCAAAAGGATGATGCATTAAGATTTATTAAAAATGGTGATTTGATTGCGGCCGAAACATCTAAAACAAATTTTTATGATTTAATTGATTCTCGTATTGGAATTGATTATGACAAACAAGGCGCTGAGATTTTAAAAAATGATTTTGAACTTACATATCAAATAGATGTAAATAGAGCAAAATTAAAAAATGTATTTGATGAAAAAGGATATTTAGCGGCTATAGATTTTATAGACAATCAAATTAACAATGCTCCTGCTGAGTATACAACAGAAGAAATAGAATCATACGAATCTGTTTTAATGAATGATTTAAAAACAGAACGAGCCAGAGTTGATTTGCGAGAAACAGAAATTTCAAATAATAGAAAAGAAATTCAAACTGGCAATGCAACTAATGCTTTAATAGGTTTAGCTAATGGCACAATGACTGCAAGTGATATTACTTCTAATGCACGAAGAAATGCATATACATTCTCTCAAGCTCAGACATTGTTAAATGTTGCTAATAATCGTGGTACAGGTACAGATAACCCAGACGTTATACAAAATATAATAGCTAATTTATATACTAATCCTGAGGAAGCTGAAAATATAATTGCAAACGCAATGGAAAGCGGAAGCATTACTTCTGATACAGCTTTAAATTTTTTGACTACTATTTCTAAAAATAAAGGCCAACAAAATGTACTTACTACACCATTAGTAAAAACTTATTCTAATTTAATAAATAAAGCAGTAATTACTAAGCGTGATGCATATAGTCAAGCATTAGACCCAGAACAAGCAAGTAGAGAAGCACAAATGCAAGCTGTCTTTGCAGAAAGAGTTTTAGCTGAAGGTGCAGAGCAAGCGCCAAGAATTGCTAATGATTTAATTAACGCTAATGTAATTCCATCTGCAAGCAACAAACCAAAATATTGGGAAAATGATTTAAGTACATCTATAGAAAATATAAAAACATTAATTGTTTTGCCAAGAGGAGTAACAGAAAATAATCCAGATGGATATAACAGCGATAAAGTTATAGAAGGTCAAAAAGCATATGCTAGAGAAAAACAAAAATTAGAAGATTACAATGAATCAATAATAGCATACGAAGTTTTTAAATCTGATTACAATGAATTTACAAAAGGGCAGTAATGTGGAAATTGAAAATAAAACGCAAGAAAACCCTATTGGACAGCCTAAGCCACCACTAGGAACTGCCGCATCTGCTAATGATGACACTTCATATAATTATATTGCGTCAAGAGAAGACGCATATTTAGAAGAAGCAAGACAAGTAATGCAAGAAATGATGAATGAAGAGGCAAAACAATCTTCTGATCTTGATGCTGTTTCTGCGGCAGAGCCTTCTGAGTCTAGCGCAGTAGCCGTAGCAAAAGATATTGGTATGGGTATTACTGAAATTCCAAGAGCAGTAGTTGGGGGAGTTCTTAAAGCTACAGAAGAAGCAGGGCAAGTTTTTGAAAGTATGTTTGGACAGTTACCTACGGCTGGTGAAGATTATACGCCTACCACTATAGATGCTCCTGAATCAACAACAGGTCAATTTGTACAAGGTATTAGTCAGTTTTTAACAGGGTTTTTTCCTGCTTTAAGAGGCGCAAAAGCAATAGGTTTAGCAAAGTCTGCTCCATACGCGGCAGGGTTTATAGCTGACGCTACTGTATTTGATCCGCACGAAGCTAGGCTATCAGACTTAATTCAAGAATATCCTGCATTGCAAAATCCTGTAACAGAGTATCTTCAATCAGACCCTAATGATACTGAAATAGAAGGTAGATTTAAATCTGGTATAGAAGGATTAGGACTTGGTGGTTTAACTGACGGTTTTATTAAAGCTGTAAAAGTTATTAAATCAGGCAAAGCGGTAAAAGCAGAAGCTAAAAAAGAAGGAATAACAGTAGAAGAATTAATTGGGCCTACTAAGCCTGATGATGGTGTGCAAGCTAAAATAGATGAGCCTGAATACATTCCATTTAAAGATGTGGCTGATGACAATTCTATTGAAGTATCTACTCCAGCCAAAATGGGAAAAGGAAAAGCTCCTGATGAAGCGGCTGAAAATATCAATTTAAATAGACTCGAAACTACTGAAGAAGTAGAAGATATTATTACTGCTGTAGCTAAAGCAAATCCGTTAGAAGTTAATCAAGCTAGAAGAGAAGTAATTACGCAAAGAGAAACTGAAGCATTAGCTGATGATTTAGGAATGAGCGTTGAAGATTTGTTAAATCGCAGGCAGGGTGTTGCTCCTAATGCAGAAGAGGCTGTTGCGGCTAGAAATATTCTTGTAGCCTCTGGTGAAAACCTTATCAAACTAGCTGAGAAAGCAAAAAATGGTGGTGATGAAGCACTTATGTTGTTTAGGAGGGCTATGTCACAGCACCAAGCAATTCAACTGCAAGTATCTGGTATGACAGCAGAGGCAGGACGAGCTTTGCAATCATTTAGGATTATGGCAAAAAGTGGCGTTGAACAAGAAAAAGCAATTAAAGAAGCATTAGAAGCTAGTGGAGGGTTAGATTTAAACCAAGAATTAGCTAAAAAATTAAGTCAAATTAATGATCCTGCACATCTTAACAGATTTGTTAAAAATGCTGACAAAGCAACTAAACTAGAAATGGTGGAAGAGTATTGGATTAATGCGCTGTTATCTAATCCTGCTACTCATGCTATGAATATTATGTCTAATGCTAGTGTGGTTTTATCTTCTGTTTTAGAACGAAAAGTAGCGTCTACGTTTGGAAAAGAAATTGAGGCAGGAGAAGCATCTGCACAAATACTTGGTATTATCGAAGGCGCTAAAGATGGAATGGTTTTAGCTAAGAAAGTATTTTTAACTGGAGAAGCAACTGATCCTTTAACTAAAATAGAAAGCGCACAACGGCAGGCTATATCTGCTAAAAACTTAAATGCTTCTGGTGTTGTTGGGCAGGGAATAGATTTTCTTGGAAATGCAATCAGAATTCCTGGCCGCGCATTAATGGCAGGAGATGAATTTTTTAAATCTGTTGCCCGAAGAATGGAATTGCAATCATTAGCATATAGACAAGCTATAAAAGAAAACTTATCACCTGAAGACTTTACTAAACGTGTTAGCGAAATACTTAATAATCCTCCTGCTACCATGAGAATGCAGATGGAAGAGGTTGCTCGCTATCAAACATTTACTAATGAACTTGGAGTAATAGGGAAAAAAGGCACACAATTAAGAAATTCTACTGGTATTTTAGGCAGACTAGCAGTTCCATTTTTAAGAACTCCTATTAACGTAGTTAAGTATGCTATGTCTAGAACTCCATTAGCCCCATTTATGCCTAGTGTTCAAGCTGATTTTTTAGCAGGAGGCGCTCGTAGAGAATTGGTTTTATCTAGAATGGCTTTAGGTAGCACCGTAATGTTAGTGTCGAGCTTAATGGCACAAAAAGGCATAATTACTGGCTCAGGGCCAACTAATTACAAAGAAAAACAAATGTTAGAGTTAAGTGGATGGAAGGCAAATTCTCTTAAAATTGGAGATACTTATTATTCATTGGAAAGAGCCGACCCTGTAGCGGCATTAATTTTAATGTCAGCAGATGTAACAGAAATTATTGGTCAAGTAGACGAAGCTGACGCATACGATCTTGCTTTTGCATCTAGTGTTGCTGTTGCTAATTCATTAGAAAGTAGAACTTACTTTGAAGGATTAATGAACTTTTTTGATGCTATTCAAAATGCTAGTCGTGATCCTGAAAACAAGCAAAATGTATTATTTAATTGGTTAGAAAGAATGGCGGCTACAGCAGTACCAGCAGGAGTTGCGGCAGTAGCTAGGCAAGTAGACCCTACGGTTAGATTAACTGATGATTTAGTTAGCAGATTAAAATCTAGACTTCCTGCATATTCTAAAGATTTGCCACCAAGACGTAATATGTTTGGTGATGTAGTGGTGTTAGAGGGTGGTTTAGGGCCAGATATTATGTCACCTATCTATATGTCTACTGACAAACAAAATCCTATTGCTGATGAAATTGCTAAAAACAGAGTAGATATTGGAATGCCTCGAAGGTCTATTAACGGAATTGAAATGAGTGCTATACAATATGATAGGTTTATTCAGCTATCAGCAGGACTCGAAAGAAAACCGTCTTTAGAAAAAGCTCTTAGTGGTCTTGTAAAAAGCGGTTACTACAAAAAATTAACTAGTGGAGTTAATGGTGGGAAAGCAGAAAGAATTGAAACTATTATTTCTGAATATAGGTCTGTTGCTAAACAGCAATTATTAAAAGAATTTCCAAAATTAAATTCTGAAGTTATGTCTGCTAAAATTCAGTTTGAAAAAGAAAGAACTGGCAGGGAATTTACGGCAGAACAAGAAGAGGCATTAGGCATTATTTCTTCTGAGCAACAGTAATGATTTATAACGCTAAAAATAGTATAATTAACAGAATTATTGAGGCCATAAAATGACAGTAACATCAGCAACAACTAGAAACGATTACGTTGCCAGTAGTGGTCAGACGGTATTTCCGTATACGTTTACTGCTCTAGCCGACACCAGCATCAAAGTCCTCAAGAATGGAGTGACTCTTAGTCTTGGCGGTAACTACACTCTAAGTGGAGTAGGCACATACGGTGGTAATGTTACATTAACTAGTGGTGCTACTACTGGTGATGCGATTGCTATCTACTTAGATATGCCTCTACAGCGTACAGTTAACTACCAGAACAGTGGTGACTTCCTAGCATTAGATGTTAATGGAGACTTTGACGCACTGTGGTTAGCACTACAGCAGAGTACAACGGACATAGAGCGCACTGTAAGGCGTCCTGACGCTGATGCTGGCACAATCAATATGGAGCTACCAGTTGCCGCTACACGCGCTAATAAGCTCTTAGCGTTTGATTCTAGTGGTGCTGTAACAACTGAGCCATATCCAGACCCTAATTCTTTAATTGCACAGACTGAAACAGGCAATGGAACTACTACAACGTACAATCTTGCAAGCCCAGTAAGTAGCCCTAATTTATTGCAAATCTCTATAGACGGCTTGTTACAAGAAGTATCTTCTTATTCTGTCAGCGGAGGAAATGTAATCTTTTCGGTTGCTCCTCCTCTTGGATCGGCTATTGAAATTAGAGCGTTTATAGAAAGAGTAATTACTACTACAGCCATTTCTAACGTCAAAGACTTTGGAGCTAAAGGCGATGGTACTACAGATGACAGTGCCGCTATTCAAGCCGCGTTAGACTTGCAAGGTCAGGTGTATATTCCTAGTGGTACTTATCTAATTAACACTACCCTAAGAATAAAGTCTAATACCAAGCTATATGGTGATGGTATTGAAGCTACTATCTTAAAAGAGGGTGGTGCTGGTACAACCCTAGCTACGATGGCTACATCAATTCTTGTGAACCAAGGTCACTTTGACGATGATGCGGCTGGCAATGATTCCATGCACGTTGAGAATATTGCATTTCATGGGCAAAGGTCTACTCCTATTACTGATGGTTCAGTAACCACTAACAAAGGAATTGGCGGTGTTTACTTTGAGTATGCCTCTCGATCACGCATTAGGGATTGTTACTTTAGAGACGGCTGGTCTGGCTTTGTAATTACTGGGACTCGTACAGGATTTAATTCGCAGTCACAAAATTCTATCTTTGATTGCACTGTATTTAACGCAACATCGTGGAGTGCTAATGGTAATACTGGTGTTCCAAGAGGCATAAATATTGGTACTGCATATACTTATATGCGCGGTTGTTCAACTAACACTTGCGCTACAGGATACTATTTAGGCGGCCCTACTGGAACACAAATGGTTGTGGATTCTTGTAACGCATTTAACTGGACGTATGATAACGGATTCTATTGTACTGCTGAAGAACTGGCGATGTCTAACTGTCGTGCAGAAGGTAAAGTTGACCCTTCTACTGGCTTTGGTTTCGGTAACGGTATTACCTTAGCGTATAACACTGGCGCACAGCTAACTAATTGCTTTGTTCGAGACTGCTCTAACATGGGATTTAGAATACACGCTCCGCAAAGAAACACTAACCTCACTAACTGTAGTGCAATTAACTGTGGTTATGGGTTTAGAGCAGAGAACACTGCCAGCTTCACTCGTGGTGGTACTGATGTTACTGCCGCAGATGAGATTATTAACGTAGCACCTACTGGCACATCTAACGTCACAGTAAGAATGGTTACTGTTAATTTAGGAACAGCCATATCAGGCACACTGTTTACTGCTGATGGTTGGATCAATATGTCTGGTGTAACTCAAGTTCATAAGAGTTATGAATTTACGGTGTCGTCTGGGACTCCAGTAGTTGGTAATTTATATACATTAAATGCTACAACTTATCGGGCAGATTCCTTCGCTGGGTCTACATTAGTTGCGACTAGAACAGCAGGAGAAGGTGCATTGCCAGCATCGGGTACATTAGCAGGAACACCGACTATAGCTTATACCGCTGTCTCTGCAAGGCCAGATGTTCATTATTTAGTAAATGGTAGTTTTCCTATTTATTCAATAAGCGGAAACACAATTAAGTTTATTAATGAAGATATGCAAATAACAACTGGAACTGGGTCTGTGCCAATAGGCGGTACACCAGTAGTTAAATACTGCACCCATGACATTAACTTAAACAACATTGTTTCTGATACATCTGAGTTAGATGGTATTCAATTACATGAATCAGGTAATGTAGTAATCAACAACGCTACTGTTAGAACTGCTAAAAGAAATGGTGTGGGTATTGAAGATTCTAGGGCTATCACAGTCCATAACTCTATGTTCTACGAGACATATAAGTCTGCTGTTTACTCAGAAGATTCACGCAATGTTTGTATTGATAACGTAAAGACTTACGATACAAAAGGTGCGGCAGATACCTCATCTAATCGAGGTGTTGTTAGTTGGTATCAAACGCAAGGGCTTACAGTGACTAACGTAGTCGGCACTAGCTATAAGACGTATTGGATTTCTCAATTATCTACTGCTGAAACATTACCAAGTACAGGTATAGTTAAAGATAACTTTAGAACAGATAACATAGCACAATTAGACTTTACTAAGTTTCCTATCCATTACGAGGGTTCTGGATCAGGTACTCCTGAAGGTGCAGTAATCGCTGGGGTAGGTTCGGTTTGGTATCGGAATGACGGAGGTGCTACCACATCTTTATACATTAAAGGGTCTGGCACAGGCGGTACTGGTTGGGTTGCTAAATAAAATATAAGGTATTATTAACATGGCTTTAACGAAAGCAAGAAATAGAATGATCGAGGGCGCGTCAGTCAATGTTAAAGACTTTGGTGCTGTAGGTAATGGAGTGACTGATGATAGCTCTGCTTTACAACTTGCCTTAAATCAACAAGGTAATATTTATTTTCCTGATGGTACTTACATTGTAAAAAGTACACTGACAGTAAAATCAAATACTAGTTTGTTTGGTTCAAGAAACGCAGTTATTAATGGCAGTACACCTACCTCTGTTACTAATAATACTATCTTTAACATTTCAGGAAAAGAAGATGTAACAGTAAAAGGGTTGTCTTTTATCTATGATACAGACGTAGCCACTGCCGCCTCTATGCTCACTTTCGATGGAAGCGATAGAATAAGAATATATGACAATACATTTACTTCTGAAGATGGAGACCTTGCTGGTAATACTTCGGCTGTTAGAGTTAGAGAAACTTCAGCGAAAGGAAGTAATGATGTTGTTATTTCTGGTAATTATTTTGAAGGCCCAAGACTATTAATTTTGACGCAAGGTGGATCAGGAAAAATAGTTAAAGACGTAATTATTTCAAACAATACTTTTAGCCAAAACACTACTGCCGCACCAAACCCTAACATACTAGATGGTGTTGTAAAGATTGATTTAGGCACAGACAACGTAGTTTTTTCAGGCAATACTTGTGATGGTAACAACAAAACAGAAGGGTTCTTTCAAGTCGAAGAAACCATTAACAATGTTACTGTGACTGGTAATGTAATTAATAATTGTTTAGGCTATGGTATTTTTGTATATGGAGGGCAAACGTCTTCTCCTGTTAATAACGTTACTATTCTAGGAAATGTTTTAAGTAATGCAGGAATATATGTTGCTGATCTAGGCTCTGGCTCTGCTGGAGAAATTATTATTAGTAACAACGTAGTTGATGGCACACAAAATTTAGTACAAGGAACTACTGTTAGCGGAATTGATTGCCAGTTTGGAACTGTAGCAAACATTGTGATTAGTGATAATATTGTTAAAAATCCTACAGGTTATGGAATTATTAACCGCTACGGCAATGCTGTCATATCTAATAACAATATTGTTGGCCCTGTAACTTATGGTATTTTCAACAGGCATGGAGCTAACAACAATATCAACAACAACAATATTCACCTAAGCGAATCAACTTCAAGTTATGGTATAGGTCTTAGACAATGTAGCGGTTGTTTGGTGACAGGGAACAAAATTTACGGAGCAGGCTCGTCAGTCAATACTGGGATTATTTTTATTGATGTTGAAAGGACTTCAGTGCAAAACAATTATGTTAATTTAGCTACTGCTACTTATGGCGTTTATATAGATTCTGCTAGTAATAAAATTAATTTAAGCAATAACACTTTAAGTGGCAATACTGCATCAACAAATTTAGCAACCAACTCCGTATCTACTAATAATGTAAATATGGATACTATTTAAAAAGAGGTTTAAAATGTCAAATCCATTTGAAGGTGTAGGCGGTCAACTTAACGGTAGCGTTTACGATATGGTTCCAGTAACTCCTGCTAACGGTGCAGATAACGTAGGCACTGGCAACACTGCTATTGGCCTATACATCACAGGAGCAGGGAACGTCACATTCCACAACAGATATGGGGTGTCTCGCACAATAGCTGTGCCTGATAACTTTTATCTGATCTGCTCTGTAAATAGAGTCCTAGCTACAGGTACTACTGCCACTGGCATTCATGCAATGGTGGTGTGATGATTGGCGCTAATGTAAGTGTCTTCTCTATAGGCAAGGCTGTTGGTAGTGGGCCAAGAAATTTGGCTCCTGTTATCACTAGCAGTCCAGTTACTACTGCAACTGAAACTGTTGCCTATTCATATCAAGTGCAAGCCACTGACCCTGAAGGCGGCTCCTTGACTTATACTTTGCCTACTAAGCCTACTGGCATGACCATTAGCGGTTCTGGTTTGATTGCATGGACTCCCTCTAGCGTAGGTTCTGAGTCTGTTGTTGTCAGAGTTACTGACAATAAAGGAGCATTTGCAGAGCAATCATATAGCATTGCAGTGGCAGAACTTCCTTACCGACTCGATATCCTAGTAATAGGTGGTGGTGGTGGCGGTGGTGGTTGGTATTATGCCGCTGGGGGTGGTGGTGCAGGAGGCATGGAAACGCAAACACAAATAACCCCTCCAGAAAATACAAATTTTTCTTGTCTTATTGGGGCTGGCGGCTCTCAACGAGTTAACATAGTTGGCGGTCTTCAAGGATCAAACTCATCATTTTCTGGTTCTGGAATAACAGATATGACTGGATATGGTGGTGGTGCTGGTGAAGCGCAATTTTATGGGTCTAGTTACGGAAATATGAGTGATGGTGGCTGTGGTGGTGGTGCAGGAGTTAATGCTTCGACAAATGCTAGATCATCTGGAGGTACTGGATCTCAAGGTGGTGATGGTGGAGGCTCTCTCTATAATTCAGTAGGAAGTGGCTCTCGTGCGGCAGGTGGCGGTGGCGGTGATAGTGAAGATGGAGTCGATGCTAGTATGATATCGGGTAATCTTTTTTCTGGAAGAGGCGGTAATGGTACTGCGTGGCTAGATAATGTTAAAAGAGCAGGTGGTGGTGGTGGTGGCTTTGGCTCATACAATGGCACAAATTTGCCAGGTGGCGCGGGCCAAGGTGGTGGCGGTGTAGGAGGAGGCACTCTTAGTTCGGGTTACACTACTGCCTCTTCCGCTGGTTCCGCTAATACTGGTGGTGGCGGTGGTGGTGGGTCTATTAATGTACCAAGCCATACGCAAGCTATTGGTAGTAATGGAGGCTCTGGCGTAATAATTATTAGATACTCTGGAGCGCAAAGGGGTACTGGTGGAACAATTACCGCAAGCGGAGGGTATACCTACCATACGTTTACAAGCTCTGGCACATTTAATACAGGATCATAAAATATGGCACATTTTGCAAAAGTAGTTAGCGGACTTGTTGAGCAAGTCATTGTTGCCGAACAAGATTTTATTAATGGCCTTGAAGGTACTTGGGTAAAGACATCATACAATACGCATGGAGGCCAGCATTTTTCTTTTCGCTTTGAAGATCAAGAGAGGCCAGACGAAGACGGAAATATCGTAACTGTACCTATTGAAGTTAGTTATGCTGACGGTGGCGAGGGGCTACGAAAAAACTATGCTGGGGCTGGAGACACTTACGATGAGGAAAGAGATGCTTTCATACCTCCCCAACCTTACCCAAGCTGGACACTAAACGAAGATACTTGTTTATGGGAATCACCTGTACCCTATCCAGAGGAAGGCGTACATGAGTGGGATGAAGACAACCAAGAGTGGGTAGAATTAGAGGACATGAAAGATTAAATCTTTTGACCAAATGGTTTGTTTGAGTGGACTGCCGAGAACAGGGTCTACCTTGCTTTCCGCATTACTGTCTCAGAACCCTGCAATCCATGCAGAAGGAAACTCTGGGTTATGCCAAATCATGTGGGACACTCAGCAGTCATGCGAACATTCTGCTAAAGAGCAGTTAACAGCAAACAATAGACTGCATAACGTAAAAGATATAGTTTCTCAACTGCCTCATTCTTATTACAAAGGAAACGATCCAAAAGAAAGTATTGTTGTAGATAAGTGTAGATCATGGACTTTGCCAGATAATATACAGATGATTGATGATTTTGTGGGTAAGGACACTAAGGTAATTGTTTTGGTTCGCCCTATAGTAGAAATTGTAAGGTCGTTTGTAAAACTTTACAAAGCAAATGATTTTTACACAGAAAAAAAAGAACAGGATTTGTTGTTACCAAACAGCGAGCCTGTAATGAGATCGCTTGCTGGAGTATATTCTGCAAACCAAAACGATAGTAGTCGTTTTTTATTTGTTTCATATAAAAATTTAGTTGAAGACACAGCACAAACATTAAAAGGTATATACGAGTTTTGTGGTTGGGAGCCGTTTATTCACAACACAAGCAACGTAAAGCCAAAGTATCCTGAAGAAGACAGTGCCTATGGCGTTAAAGGACAGCACACCGTAAGAAAGAAAGTAGGATACTGCAACAACCATACACCATTGATGGATCAAACTGTTAAAAAGTGCATGGAATTAGATAGCCTAATTAATAAACAACGTGAGCAATGTTACAACAATAAAAGGAACTTATCATGGACAAACTAAAACAATTCTGGCGTAGCCGTAGCAACAGATGGCAAGTCTTTGGTGTAACCTTAGCGGCTCTACAGGTCTACGTCCTACAGCTTAACCTATCTGCTGAAACTATTATGTTAGCTAGTATCCTATTCGGAATGGGCGGCATCTTCTTCCGTTATCAAACAACTCAGGCAATGTCAGAGAAATAAAAGGAACTTACCATGCTGGACGAACAATCAAAAGATACACTGGACGTACTCGCGGCTTCAACAGGAATACTTTCTTTAGCCGCTTGGTTGCCACCTATCGCTAGTATATTTACTATTATCTGGTTGGGTATTAGAATTTACGAATCTGAAACCGTACAAGAGATAGTTAATAGAAAATCAAAATGAATATACTGCATAGCCTGATCAATCCAATAGCAGGGCTTCTTGATAAGTTTATACAAGATAAAGATCAGAGTAATGTCTTGGCTCACCAGATTGCTACAATGGCAGAGAGACACGCTCAGGAGCTTGCTAAGGGACAGCTAGAAGTAAACAAGGTAGAGGCGGCACATAAGAATATGTTTGTCGCAGGCTGGCGGCCCGCAGTCGGCTGGATTTGTGCAATCGGCATGGCAGGGAACTTCATCTTAATTCCTATGGCTAACTTTGCATTAGCATTGTCTGAGTCTGAGGTAGCAATACCCCTTATTTCTTTATCTGAGATGATGCCTGTTCTTATGGGTATGCTAGGTCTTGGTGCTATGAGAACTGTAGAGAAGGCTAAGGGCGTACAGAGAGACAAATGAGATACTTCAAGTTAAAAGACTTTGATTGTCAGGAGACAGGCAACAATGAGATGTGTTCTGATTTTATGGATAAGCTGGATGAGTTGCGTCATGTATGCGGATTTCCGTTTATCATCACCAGTGGTTACAGGGATAAGACACACAGCATCGAAGCTAGAAAGTCAAAGGTCGGAACCCATGGACAAGGGATAGCCAGTGACATTAAAATCAATAACGGTAACGAAGCGTACCAGATAATCAAGAACGCTCAGTCAATGGGCTTCAATGGTATAGGTGTGGCTAAGACCTTCATCCATGTAGACACAAGACAGGGTATGCCTGTTATCTGGACTTACTAAGCAAACTTGTCTTCTTAGACTTCCTGAATGCCTTGGCTGTAGGTGCGCCTTTAGACCCAACCTTACGCATCTTCTCACCAGAACCAGCGGCTATTCTTTTTCTCTTAGCGTGTATGTTTGCGTATAAACCTTTCATTATTTCTTCAACATTGATTTCTTTTTACGGTACTTCTTTCTGCCTGCCTCATCACGCAAAGCCTGTATAGCTTTTTCAGCTTGCTCTTTGTCTAGCGGCATAGAACGTGCGCGTTTCGCTTTTACTTTCTTTGGTCGTCCTACCTTACTTCCGTATGTACCCTTACCTTGTGGCATTTGATTCCCCTACCATTTAGATTTATTAGCCCAGTATGCCGCAGACATCTTACCCTTGGCAATGTTCTTAGCGTGTCGAGCCTTGAATGATTTACGTCTAGCCTTCTGTTTAGCTGACTTAGGATTAGAGCCTGCACCTGATACGCCCTGTTGTCCATAGCGAATAGTCTTTACCTGACTACCAGACTTGGCGACAACAACGTGGGACTTAGTAGGATGGTTAGGTGTACGCTTAGGTTTATTGTAACCAGATACGCCAATTCTTTTTAAAAGACTCTTCTTTTCCATGCTTTGATTATACCAAAAAAAGCCCCCGAAGGGGCAAAACAACACTAGGTAACACACATGAAATAGAAAATTATATTTTAGTAATCGTGTTCGAGCACGAGTCCTAAGAGTTAGTAATCGTGTTAGCGCACGAATACTAGGGGGTTGTGTAACTCATTAACACAGCATCTATTCTACACTAAACGTAGGGTGATGCAACCTTAATTCTTCATCTGTTGGCGGTTCAGCAAGAGCCTCTTGTTCAGCCTCTACCTCAGACCAGATTAAATCTATCTCTTCTACTGCATAAGCAGGCAGGGCAGAGCCATACAGCACAGCCTCAAAGATAGAATCCATCTGTACTGGAACATGATGCATCTTTAACTCAATGGCTTTGTTCCGTAAATCGTTTAAAAATCCATTAGTCATAACAATCTTTCCTCATGGTATTTAATTAAATCATTAAACTCTTTCAACATATCCCTGTAATCAGCAGTGTACAACTTCTTAATCTTTCTCTTGTCTTGGTGCATCTGCCTAACAAAGTCCTCACCGTACATATCAATCATCCATAGCGTG
>Ga0075466_1000354_pt1 | contig 16601 bp, 15 predicted proteins | sample DEB08_DNA_16_FD_71486 | JGI IMG/M metagenome (GOLD analysis project Ga0075466, IMG submission 71486) | Aqueous microbial communities from the Delaware River and Bay under freshwater to marine salinity gradient to study organic matter... | ecosystem: Environmental > Aquatic > Marine > Coastal ... | reverse complement strand
GTTAATGCGCTATCAGTTGAGCTGCGATTAACCATTCGCCGCAATGGAAAGGTTCACGAGCAGGTGTACTCACATGGTGTGCCCCAGGGGCCTCTCGAAATTATCGGTGACACTGAAGAGTCGGGGACTCAAGTGCACTTTGTCCCCTCAGTCGACACCTTTACCAATATTAAATTCCATTTTGAGATCCTCGCTAAACGGCTGCGTGAGTTGTCTTTCCTTAACTCCGGCGTGCGCATCGTGTTACTCGATGAGCGCAGCGCGAAGGAAGAAGTTTACGCCTATGAGGGGGGCTTGAAGGCCTTTGTTGAGTTTCTCAATACCAATAAGACGACAGTTAACAAAATTATGCATTTTAATACTCAGCGCGATGACGGCACCAGCGTTGAAGTAGCACTGCAGTGGAACGATGGCTTTCAGGAGAATATCCACTGTTATACCAATAATATCCCGCAGCGCGATGGCGGTACTCACTTAGCTGGGTTTCGGTCAGCCTTAACGCGAGGTTTGAATACCTATATTGAGAAAGAGGGTATTAACGGCAAGGCCAAAGTCGCGACCACTGGCGATGATGCCAGAGAGGGGCTGACGGCAATTGTATCGGTCAAGGTTCCAGATCCTAAGTTTTCGTCACAGACCAAAGATAAGCTGGTCAGCTCGGAGGTCAAAACCGCGGTTGAGCAGGAGATGGGCGAAAAGTTTAGCGATTTCTTACTTGAGTATCCTCAGGACGCCCGCGCTGTTGTTAACAAAATGATCGATGCTGCCCGTGCACGAGAAGCGGCGCGCAAGGCACGTGAGATGACTAGGCGGAAAGGTGCGCTGGACATTGCCGGATTGCCAGGCAAGCTGGCCGACTGTCAGGAAAAAGATCCGGCGCTGTCAGAGCTCTACTTGGTGGAGGGTGACTCGGCTGGTGGTTCGGCGAAGCAGGGTCGTGATCGCCGGACTCAGGCAATTCTTCCCCTGAAGGGCAAAATTCTCAATGTTGAGAAAGCGCGCTTCGATAAGATGCTGTCTAGCGCCGAGGTTGGCACTCTAATTACGGCGTTGGGGTGCGGTATTGGTAATGAAGAGTTTAATCTCCAGAAGCTTCGCTACCACACTATTGTTATCATGACCGACGCCGACGTGGATGGGTCGCATATTCGCACCCTGCTGTTAACGTTTTTCTTTCGTCAAATGCGCGAATTGGTCGAAAACGGCCATATTTTTATTGCTCAGCCGCCACTCTATAAGGTGAGCCGAGGTAAGAGCGAGCAGTATGTAAAAGATGACGATGCGCTGTTGGCGTATCTAACCTCGAAAGCGCTTGAAAATGCCAGTTTGCATGTCAATGCTACGGCGCCAGGAATACGGGGAACTGCACTTGAATCTCTGGTCAGTCAGTATCGCCATATCATGGGTTTAATCGATCGTATGTCTCTGGTCTACCCTAAAGAAGTGCTGCAGGCACTTGTCTATGCGCCAGCATTTTCGGCGGAACTTCTTGAAAACAGTAACGATCTTGCTGGCTGGTGTAGCGATCTCCAGGAAAAGCTTAAAGATGTGATGACAGGCACTCACCGCTATCAGGTGTTGGTCAGCGAGGATGCTGAACGGCATATTTTCCAGCCTAAGATAGAGGTCACCGCCCATGGTATTCCCAATTATCACCTTCTCAGCCGCGAATTTTTCGCCTCCAATGAGTACAGGGCAATCGCTGGTCTCGGTGAGATACTGCAAGGACTGATCGAAGAGGGTGCCTTTGTGCAGCGAGGAGAGCGTCAGCAGCCCGTGGACAGCTTTACTGAAACACTGGATTGGCTAATGGCAGAGTCACGACGTGGCATTAGCACTCAGCGCTATAAAGGGCTGGGCGAGATGAACCCGAGCCAACTCTGGGAGACGACCATGGATCCTGATTCTCGGCGTATGTTGCGGGTCACTATTGAAGACGCCATCGCCGCGGATCAAATGTTTACTACTCTAATGGGTGATCAGGTTGAGCCGCGACGCGAATTTATTGAAACCAATGCGTTGTCAGTGGTGAATTTGGACGTGTGATGGACGTTCAGTAGCTATTCCAGCGGCTAATAGGCTGGATAATTGAGATAGCAAAACGCCGCCTAGTCTAGGCGGCGTTTTTGTTTCTCGACTTGGCTTGTCTTCAACACATCGGTTGCGGTTTCCCCTTTAGGCTCTCGCCACAGGCTTGCGGTCACTAGAGAGCGTTGGCTACCCATTGGTGTGCCTGTTCTGTGAGCTCACGAGGATTGCCCTCTGATGTGTCAATCGGCGGTCCTATAGCCAGTGTGATGGTGCCTGGCGTCTTCAGCCAGCTATCAGCTGGCCAGCACAGCCCTGCATTGTGGCGTACTGGCAGAATGGGTACTCCTGCAGACTTAGCCAGCGCGGCGCCGCTGGTCATAAAGTTGCCCACTTCGGAGGTTCGAATGCGTGTTCCTTCGGGAAAAATGACCACATTGATGCCCGCCGAAAGGCGTTGCTTACCCTGTTTCAATACTTGGCGAATAGCGCCTGCTGGGTTTGACCGTTTGATGGCGATAGCGCGCATAAAATAGAGCCCCCAGCCGAACAGGGGAATCCACAGCAGCTCGCGTTTAAGAATAACGCTGGCGGGCACAAACAGATACTGTAAAAAAAACGTTTCCCAGGTACTTTGATGGTTGCTGACGACAACACAGGCGTTTTTAGGGATATTGCCGAGACCCTCCAGCTTAATTTTGACGCCGCAGGTGATGCGCAGCCATAGCATCAATAACCTGTTGCCGAAGGTGACACACAGTTGGCGATAGCGGAATGGCAGGAACCCGATCAAGCACAGCGACAGAGTCATCAATAGAACCAAGATAATCAGTCCAATATAAAACGCTAATGCTCTGATGCCCTGCCAAATTTTTATCATTCCATTGCTGCCTCGCCAGTGCGCCTACTTAGTTACCACCAAATGTGAAATATCGGCAACATTTAAAAATAACTGCCGCAGGTTGCGCAACAAAGCGAGACGATTAGCGCGAGTTTCCAGGTTCTCCGCCATTACTAGCACATCATCGAAAAATGCATCGACCGGTTCGCGTAGCGTCGCAAGATTATTTAAGACTCCCGCGTAATCACGCTTGCCCAGCAGTGGCTCAACCAGCGTACTGAGACGTTCAATCTCGGCGGCAAGCTGTTTTTCTGAGGGCTCTTCAAACCGCGTTTCATCGACGCTAGCGGCAATGCCCTGCTCGTCCTGCTTGGCCAATATATTCAACACCCGCTTATTGGCAGAGGCCAGTGCGACAGCTTCTGGCGCCCTTGAAAACTGATCGACAGCTCTTACTCGAGCATCTATGTCCAGTGGATTGGAGAGCGCCAATGCGGCCACTGAGGCAAATACCTCCGGTGCAATATTTTCATCACGATACCAAGCTTTTAAGCGATCAATAACGTAAGTGAGCACTTGCGAACATAGCTCGGTAGTGGGTTTTTTTAGAGCCAGCTGCTGGGCAGCAGAGGCGAGGGCAACATTCAGATCCATATCGATATTGCGCTCGATAATAATCCGCAAAATACCTAAGCTGGCGCGCCTCAGAGCAAACGGATCGCGCGATCCCGAGGGCTGCTGGCCAATGCTAAAAATGCCCACCAAGGTATCAAGGCGGTCAGCTAGGGCAAGCGTCGCACCGGTCATGGTGGTGGGTATCGCATCACCGGCAAAACGCGGTAAATACTGCTCCAATAACGCTTCGGCAACCGTTGGGTCTTCACCGTCATTCAGCGCGTAGTAGCGGCCCATCACACCTTGCAGATCGTCGAATTCGCCGACCATTTCGCTGACTAGATCGGACTTACATAGCTCACCGGCTCGACCTGCAAGCGCTGCATCGGCACCCACAAACGGCGCCAATATTTTTGCTAATTCGCTGACCCGCGCGGTCTTATCATAAACGCTGCCGAGCTTGGATTGAAACACAATCTGCTTGAGTGAGTCACGGCGAGCCTGCAGTGAGGTTTTCAGGTCTGCATTGTAGAAAAATTCGGCATCGGCAAGACGCGGGCGGATAACCCGCTCATTGCCGCTGATCACCTGCTGAGGATCTTTGCTGGCAATATTGGCAACCGTGATAAACAGCGGCATAAGCTGGCCATTAGCATCGATCACATGAAAGTATTTTTGGTGCTGAGCCATCGATGAGACCAAGGCTTCGGCTGGCACTTGAAGAAAGTGCTGCTCAAATCGGCCCATCAGCGGCACCGGCCATTCATTGAGCGCAGTGACTTCGTCGAGCAAGTCATTATCAATCACGGCGCTGCCGCCGGCACGTTTGGCCGTGTCTAACACACCCTTTTGAATCAAGTCCCTGCGCTCGGCAAAATCGACGATTACAAAGGCATCGTAAAGGCTATCGCGATAGCTCGCCGGAGACTTAAGCAGGATGTCTCCTTGGCTGTGAAAGCGGTGACCGCGGCTGAGATTACTGCTGGTCAAGCCAAGAATATCGGTCTCGACTGTATGGTCGCCAAACAATACCACCGCCCACTGGACGGGTCGGACAAACTCCTGGCGGCTCTTGCCCCAGCGCATTGGTTTAGGGATTGGCAGTGCGGCCAAAGAGTGATTAATCACCTCCCCGAGCAGGCTTTCGGTATTGCGACCAGCAATAGTCTGGCGAACACAGAGTTTGTCTTGTTGGCCATCATTTTCAACCAGCCCAGAAAGCGCCGTGAGCTCAAGCTGATTCTTTTTCGCAAAGGCTTCAGCAGCTTTAGTGGCTTTGCCGTCAACATCAAAGGCAACCTTGGCTGGTGGTCCCCAATTTACAACGTCTTGATCTGGCGTCTGCTCCGCGAGATCTGCAATTAACACTGCCAGGCGCCGCGGCGCCGCATAGGTTTTCACCTTGCCAAACCTGAGGTTGTGCTCCTCAAGTCGCTTGACCACCCCTTGGGCAAAGCTCTCGGAGAGCTGTCGCAGAGCTTTTGGCGGCAGCTCTTCAGTGCCAATTTCAACTAGAAAATCTTTACTCACTTGGACTCTCCCGCTGCTTTGGCGCGTTCCAGCTTTGCCTGCTGTTGTTCCTTTTCCTGTGCGACCCGGGCTAATACTTCCTCGGCCAGATCTTTGTCGGCGAGAGGGAAGCCCAGCGCCAGACGCGAGTCAAAATAACCCTGAGCGACGGCTCGAGCGAGCGTTCGCACGCGCAGAATATAGCGTTGGCGTTCGGTGACAGAGATGGCGTGACGGGCATCCAGCAGATTAAAGGCATGAGAGGCCTTCATCACCATTTCATAGGCAGGTAATGGCAGACCATTCTCGGTCAGCCGCAAGCTGTCTTTTTCACACTGATCAAACTGTGCGAACAACGCCTCGATGTCTGCATGCTCAAAGTTAAAGGTCGACATCTCAACTTCGTTTTGGTGGAAAACATCGCCGTAGGTGACGTCTCCTTGAGGCCCATGAGCCCAAACCAAGTCGTAGATGCTGTCGACACCTTGCAGATACATGGCGATACGCTCGAGACCATAGGCAATCTCGCCAGTAACTGGATAGCATTCCAGTCCGCCGGCCTGCTGGAAGTAGGTGAACTGAGTAATTTCCATGCCGTTGAGCCAGACTTCCCAGCCAATACCCCAGGCGCCCAAGGTCGGCGATTCCCAGTTGTCCTCGACGAAGCGGACATCGTGAACTAGAGTATCGATGCCCAGTGAGCGCAAAGAGCCAAGATAAAGCTCTTGAAAGTCACTTGGCGACGGTTTCATCACCACCTGGAACTGATAGTAGTGTTGAAGGCGGTTAGGGTTTTCACCATAGCGCCCATCAGTGGGTCGGCGACAGCCTTGCACATAGGCGCTGTTCCAGTTCTCTGGACCAATGGCGCGTAAAAATGTCGCCGGGTGAAAGGTGCCTGCGCCCACTTCCATATCCAGTGGTTGAAGCACCACACAACCCTGGTCAGCCCAGTATTGTTGGAGTCTGATAATTAGCGCCTGAAATGTATCAGGGGGCGTGCCGACATTGCTCAAGGTGGATACCTGCGGGTCTGTATAACTGCTAAATGGTTGTTTTCGTGGAGAATGCGCAATTATAAGGCGACGGCTCAATAAAGAAAGGCCGGAAGCGAGCTAAAGGGGCAATTAAGTCCCCGGATTATAATCAGTTATGGATATAATACCGCCCATCGTTAGGGTTGCAGGATCAACCTGAGTGAACAAAACGTACTTATTATTAAGAGGAAACGTATCAATGGTGCATGTACGACGTGGTGAAAAGGTTCGCAAAGCAGTTTTTCCAGTGGCAGGGATGGGCACCCGCTTTTTGCCAGCAACCAAAGCCAATCCGAAAGAGATGTTGCCTGTCGTCGACAAACCATTAATTCAGTATGCCGTTGAAGAAGCCGTCGCAGCTGGTATCACGGAGATGATTTTTATCACTGGCCGCAATAAGCGCAGCATTGCAGACCACTTTGATAAAGCCTATGAGTTGGAGCATCAACTTGAAAAGAGTAACAAAACCAAATTATTAGATATCGCGCAAAATATTGTTCCCAAAGGAGTCAGCTGTACCTACATTCGTCAAAATGAAGCCTTGGGTCTTGGCCATGCCGTATCGACCGCCGCGCATCTTATTGGCGATGAGCCATTTGCAGTGATTCTCGCCGACGACCTGATCCACGGCGAGAAAGGTGCGGTTCAGCAGATGGTTGAACTCTACGAGTTTTACAAAAGCTCTGTTATCGCCGTCCAAAAAGTGCCGGGCCCCGATATCTCCGCTTACGGTGTTATTAGTGGCAAGCTGCAGGCAGACCGAGTTTACCTGTTGGACAAAATTGTTGAAAAGCCGGCATTGGAAGATGCGCCCTCGGACATGGGTGTCACCGGCCGCTATATTTTCACCCCGCAAATTTTTAAACATTTGGCTATGTTAAAGCCCGGGGCCGGCGGCGAGTTTCAGCTCACCGACGCGATCCAGACACTGCTGACAGAAGAGCAGGTGTTGGCCTACGAATACAGTGGCACGCGCTACGACTGCGGCAGCAAAATGGGCTTGCTTAAAGCCAATATCGAACTCGGTCTGTTGCACAGCGAGGTCGGCGAAGAGTTGCGCAGCTATCTTCGAGACGAGCTCGCGGCCAAGCTTTAGCCGCCGCGAAGCAGCCGCTGTCTAGATTATCTGTGAGAGGCTAAGCGACAGTATTGAAAAATTATATTCTGCTAGGACTGTTGCGAAGTTTTGCTTTTTTACCGCTCAGCGTCAGTCGCGCTCTTGGCGCTGCTGTTGGTCGATTGATCTACGCGTTACAGCTCACGCCGGTGCGAATTGCGCGGGTTAATCTGCAGCTCTGCTATCCCCAGCGTTCTGCCGCCGCGATTGAGCAGATGTGTAAGCAGCGCATGATTCAGCTTGGCCAGGCATTCCTTGAAACCCCTCGAGTCTGGAGCTCATCAACTGCATGGTTGGAAAGCAAGATACTGTCTGTTGAAGGTTTGGACTTGCTGCAGGAGGCGCTGGCAGATAAATCTGGCACGCTGTTAATAGTCCCTCATCAGGGCAATTGGGAAGTCATTGGGCTCTGGCTCGCGCCGCAAACCAAGATGACCTCACTTTATGAACCGCCCAAAATAGCGCCATTGGGCCGCTGGATAAAAGCGTCTCGGGAACAGTCTGGTGCGACATTGGTGCCCACTGACGTACGTGGTGTCGCCGCGCTGATTAAAGCCTTAAAACGAGGCGAGACCACCGCCATCCTGCCTGACCAGCAACCCGCCCCACAGAGTGGTATTGTGGTGCCTTTTATGGGCAATCAGGCGCGTACAATGACCTTGGCCACCAATTTGATTGATCGCTCTGGCAGCCGTGCCTTATTAGCGACCGCCCTGCGCGAGCCTGGAGGTTGGCGGCTGCATTTTTTGCCAGCCAGTGATGAACTGTATAGCGGTGATCCAGTCACCGCCGTGACCGCGTTAAATGACGATGTCGCTCGTATTGTCGCACTGGCACCTGAACAGTATCAGTGGGAGTACAAGCGCTTTCGCGCCCAGCCCGACGGTCGAAATATCTATGCCAAAGATGCATAAAAGCATGAGGGTGAAGAAATCAGCCCACTTTTCTGATCGTGTTACCTGGCGGCAACCGGTCATGGCAGCGGGTGTTCCGACCACGTTACACGGCTGGTTGTTGGACCGCGGCTCACTTACCACTCGCTTGCTCGAGGCTAGCGGTGGGCAGCTGAAAGTAGAGGTGCTGAGTCAGTCACTGCGACGCCCAAGCCTTTCTGAGCGCCGCGCATTGTCTCTTCCAGAGCATCGTCTGGCGCTGGTGCGCGAGGTATTGTTGATTGGTCGTGGCGTGCCCTGGGTATTTGCTCGCAGTGTTATTCCGCTGCAAACCCTGACGGGACGCTTGCGCAAATTGCGTCACCTCGACAGCAGGCCTCTGGGTGCATTGTTGTTTAGCGATCCCGCTATGACACGAGCACCATTGGAATGGGCCTGCATAGAACCTAATGGCCGAGCGTTGGCGCAACAACTCAACAATATCAATTCGCCCCTGTGGGGGCGGCGTTCAGTGTTTAAACTGTCGGCCAAGCCGCTGTTGGTCTGCGAGATTTTTTTACCGAGTTTTACAGCTTATGATTAATCCTTCAGCCGCACATCCCTGGCTGCGTCTGATGCGCCTCGAGCGGCCCATCGGCACCTATCTGTTATTGTGGCCAACCTTGTGGGCGCTGTGGTTTGCCAGTGCTGGTCGGCCAACGCTAGACAATCTGCTGATCTTTAGCCTTGGCGTTGTCGTCATGCGCGCAGCCGGTTGTGTGATTAACGACTATGCGGACCGTCATGTTGATGGAGAGGTGGAGCGCACCAAACAGCGGCCGTTGCCCTCAGGTGAAGTCCGTGCGAGCACCGCGCTCGGGCTGTTTTTTGCGTTGCTGCTGGTGGCCTTGATTCTGGTTTTACTGACTAATAAATTGACCATTGTGCTGGCCTTCGGTGGCGCTGCCGCTGCCACCCTCTATCCGTTTTTGAAGCGCATTACCCACTGGCCTCAGCTCGGACTTGGCATCGCTTGGGCCTGGTCGACACCCATGGCATTTGCCGCACACAACAACGCCTTGCCAGTTGAGCTCTGGGCGATATTTGCTGCAGTGGTGTTGTGGACTATCGCCTTCGATACCTATTACGCCATGGTCGATCGCGATGACGATTTACAGATCGGGATCAAATCAACGGCAATCTTATTTGGCCGTTATGATCTTCTGATCATTGCCTTATTGCAGCTCGCGGTGCTGGTTTTACTGGTGGTATCAGGAATGCTTTTTCAGCGTGGACTGATTTACTTTGCCGGACTGGTTGTCGCAGCGGGTTACTTTTTCAATCAGCACCGTATTAGTCGAGGCCGCGAACGAGAGGCCTGTTTTAAGGCTTTCCTCAGCAACAACCGCGTCGGAATGATCATTTTTATCGGTCTCGCTACGGACTATTTAGTCAACCCACAGTAACCGCTATAGCATTAGACTTTTTGCCAAATCAATAAGCGATTATTGGCTGGCATGGCGTGATCGTCGAGCAAAATAAGTGCTCCGTCCAAGGCCAACTGATTGACGGCATGAAACTCCCTGATGCCGCGATGAGGCACTTGCGCGCGCAACTGCAGATCAAAAAGCCGATTGCTTTCAGAGGTAAACTCGCCGTCATATTTGAGTGGCCCATAAAGGCAGAATATTCCGTCCGAGCGGAGGCTTGAAGCGATGTTACTAAACATTGCCTGCACCTCATGCCAGGCCATAATATGCGCGGTATTAGCCGTGTAGATTGCATCAAAGCTGGCTGCTGGCCACTGCCCGCCGGCGACGTCGAGCGCTATGGGTGGGCGCAAATTATCGGCTGGATAGTCGCTGATCCATCGCAAAATCCCCGCATGATTTTCACTCAGATCACTGGTCTGCCAGACCAGATGGGGCAATTGTGGCGCGAACCACACGGCATGTTGACCGGTCCCTGAGCCGATCTCGAGAAGATCGGTTTTACTTTGCAGCAATGGCGCGAGCAGGTTAAAAATAGCGGCCTTATTGTTTTCACAGGCCTGAGAGAAAGGTTTGTCCTTCAAAGTCACTACTGCTCCTGGTTTAACCGCCGAACCTCAATCGCGCACAAAGACAAATTGATCCTGCTCACTGAGCGCGGCATTGTATTTGTAGCCATCGGTGTCGAACTGTTTGATTTTGTCGACATCGGTAATGCGATTTTGGATGATATAGCGACTCATTAGTCCGCGTGCCTTTTTGGCATAAAAGCTAATGATTTTGTACTTATCGCCTTTCTTGTCCATAAATACCGGCGTCACAATGCGCGCAGCAATATCCTTCTTGTGCACCGACTTAAAGTATTCGTTAGAGGCGAGATTGACCAGCACCGATGTCTGCACTGTGTTGAGTTCGGCGGTGATAATGTCGCCCCAGAACTGATAGAGGTCGGCGCCTCGAGGGTTGGCAAACTTGGTGCCCATTTCCAGACGATAGGCTTGCATCAGGTCCAGAGGGCGCAGCACGCCATAGAGCCCTGAGAGAATACGCAGATGTTCCTGAGCCCAATGCAAATCATCCGCGCTCATGCTGTCAGCATCTAGCCCCTGATAGACATCGCCTTTAAAGGCTAATACCGCAGCCCGAGCATTGTCGGGATTAAACGGCGTTTGCCATTCTTGAAAACGCTCATAATTCAACGCGCCGAGCTTATCGCTGAGGCTCATCAAGCTGGAAACATCCTGTGGCGCCAGCGCCTTTAACCCCTGCGAAAGCTCTTGAGCATGATCTAATAGCGCCGGTTGCGATAGCATCGGTGCTTCAATGGGGCTTGAATAGTCGAGTTTTTTGGCCGGAGAAATAACAATTAACATAAGTAAACTGTGCCGTTTAGTGGAAATTACTTAGAATTAGTGCTGTCATTATATCAACTTGCGGCAAACGCGCGAGACTCTATTTGTTACCCCAGGGACTGGCAAATAAACTGAAATTTTAATGGAGACAGGGAATGAAAAAATGGCTTTTAGTACCAATAGTATCTGTTGTTATGGCCGCATGTTCAGTCAATCCAGTGACAGGGAAAAGCCAGTTATCAATCATCTCGCCGCAGCAGGAGGTGGCGATTGGTGAGAAAAATTATGCTCCGTCGCGGCAGTCGCAGGGCGGCGATTACTATCTTGATCCGACACTGCAAACCTACATTAGCGGAGTCGGCGAAAAACTCGCCGCAGTCAGTGATCGCCCGGCGCTGCCCTACGAGTTTGTCGTACTTAACAACAGAGTACCCAATGCCTGGGCACTGCCGGGGGGCAAAATCGCCATTAACACGGGCCTGTTAACGCTACTTGACGATGAGGCGCAGCTTGCGGCGGTGCTCGGCCATGAGATTGTCCATGCCGCCGCACGCCACGGTGCGACGCAGATGACTAGTGGAACACTGGCCAGTATTGGCCTGTTGACAGTGGGTGCTGCGGTGCAGGGTCGCCCCGGAGAACAGTTATATGGTATCGCCTCGCAAATGGGTGCGGCGGCATGGATGGCAAAGTATGGGCGCGATGACGAATTGGAGTCTGACTACTATGGCATGAGCTATATGGCCAGAGCGGGATATGAGGTGCAGGGCGCCGTGGAGTTACAGCAAACATTTGTCCAATTGAGTGAGTCGCGACAGGCGGACTTTTTCAGTAACTTGTTTGCCAGTCATCCGCCTTCTGTCCAGAGGGTCGAAGCCAACAAAGTTCGAGCGGCGGACTTCGCGCCGGGCCAGCGTTACCGTCAGCGTTATCAAACAGCGATCGCGCAGCTAAAAAAAGATGCCCCCGCCTATGCGGCTGAAAAATTGGCCAGCCAAGCTATCGCCGACAAAAAACCTGCGCTGGCTATTCAGCACCTCGACACAGCCGTGGCAGTGCAGCCGGCCGAGGGTCAGTTTTGGGCGCTGCGCGGCACTGCCTGGGAGATGCTTGATAACAGCGAAAATGCAGAGCAGGCCTACACCACCGCGATCAGCAAAAATGATAAATTTTTTAGTCCCTATTTGGCGCGTGGAATTCTGTATTACAAAGAGGGCCAGCGAGCCGCTGCAGTGGCTGATTTAAAAAGGAGTAATCAATTATTGCCAACCGCCACCGCGAGTTATTATCTCGGGGAGTTGGCGCTGCAGGAGCAGCGCTATGAACAGGCGCAGAGCTATTTTCAGCAGGCCGCTCAGGAGGGTGGCGAGCTAGGCATCCAAAGTCGAGAAAAAATACAGCAGCTGAATTTGCAGTTGCGGCCGCATACATTTTTAGCCTTCGGTCAGTCGGCAAGCAGTAAAGGGGCGCTATTGATTAATGTGATGAACACCAGCCCGCGGGGCATGCGTAATATTATTATTGAGGTATTTGGGCCGACAAACTTGAGTGGCTCTGGTCAAGCTAAAATCATTGAATTAACCAATGTCCTCGAGCCTGGTGAGCAGGTGACGATCAGCACCGGTCTGGCTTACTTTTTAGAGCAGCAGGGAGTAGCCAATTACCGTATCGTTGCACGTAGTGCAAAACTGGTAAACTAAACCGAGTACGGTAAGATGTCGTTCTAACAGCAATTAAAGACCGTCAGAGGGTTGTTAATTATGCGGGAAACAAAGCAAAAACCACCCTGTGCGGTTTGCAGGTTGGTGCGTATGTACCTATTGGTCGCCGTGCCAATTATTCTGATTATGTGGATTAGACCTGAAGTTAGTCGTCTCAAAGGGTTCGACCTAACCAATGTATTTGCCAGCCTAATTGGCGTGATGTTGGTCTGTACTATTCTGTGGAAGGCCTACCATGAATTTTGGAAACCCAAACTCGATGCCGCCCGAAAAAACAAAAACTGATTGTTGGGGGTGTCGGCACTTCCATATCACCCACCGGCCAAGCATGCCTTATGGCTGTTATGCGATGGGCTTTAAGTCAAAAATGCTACCCTGTTTGGCGGTTGCCCAAATTGACGGTAATCGCTGTTTAAGCTTTCAGGCCAAGCCCGCTGCAACGACCAAATCCCCTATTGACTAAATTCTGCATTGACCAACGTTACTGCTCGTCGCGCACCAACATAAATGGTTGCCCAACCACCCGCGCCTGGCGGCATGACATGCGACCATTGTAGGTGTTGACTGCACAGCGGAAAACATCCTGGTGAAGCCCTTTGCTTGAGGTCCAGTGATTGGCCACATCAATTGCCGGGAAGACGTTTTGATTAATTGCAGGTGAGACACAAGAGTCCTCTGTAACGGACTTCATTTCGTCATCTGTCGGCAGCCGCCAGGTAACACCCGATTTGTCAGAGAACTCAACAGCATACGCCAGGGCATCGTCCCAATTGAGATAGAGAACGTCGCCTTTGCAGCGAAAATTTGAATAGCGTTGTCCCGCGGCACAGCGATACCAGACTGTACCTGTTTCACTGTCTTTGGCCAACCCGTCGTTATTGACCACAAATCGTCCTTTGTCGCCGCGCGGAATACTGTCAGAACATTTTTCCTCGCTGCGGTAATCGGCGCAACTATTTAGCAACAATAATAAACAGCATGCGGACAGAACTCGAAACAGAGCCCTGCGACTGGGTGACCACATTAATCTAGGTGTCACGATATACCCTCCTGATGTGTGCCTGTGCTAACTATCCTCTTTTAGTGCGCCGTTACATGTCGGCGGCAAAAAGGCTCGGCCTTAAATAGTAATGTAATCTACCACATTGTAAGTTCTTACATGGCACCCTCACCCCAATACTTTAGTAATCGGCAGATCTCGTGTTATCTCGAGTTGAACAGTACTCAATGTTTCAGCCTATGTGTCGATACTTTAAGACGACCCCAGGTAAATTTGGTGATGTGTTAGCCGCGTTAACCAGTTACTATTTGCGCTGCGAATTTTAGTTAAAGAATCATTGTTGCCTAACCGTTGGGTTGGGGGACCGAAAATTTTTATATTGTTGTAAGGAATATTCATGGATATCGCTACGATCATAGGCTTGCTCGGTGCCTTTGGCTTGATTTTTATGGCCATCGACGACATGGCCGCATTCATTGATACCCCGTCACTATTAATCGTGGTGGGTGGGTCGATCATGGTGGTTATGTTCCGCTCTTCTCTGGGCGAGTTTCTCGGTGCTGTCGCGGTTATGGGCAAGGCCTTCAAAAGTAAAATCGACGAGCCAGCACAGCTGATCGAACAGATTGTTGAGCTGGCAACCATCGCGCGAAAAGATGGCATGATTGCCCTTGAGGGTCAGGAAATAGACAACCCGTTTCTCTCCAAAGCGGTATCGATGCTGGTCGATGGCACCGATCCAGTCATTATCAAAAGCTCACTAGATAGGGAGTTGGCGAGCACTAAAATGCGTCATGCAATGGGTGCCAAGATATTCTCTGCCTGGGGCGAAATTGCACCGGCCATGGGCATGATCGGGACACTAATTGGTCTGGTACAGATGTTGGGCAATATGGGCGATCCCAAATCGATTGGACCGGCCATGGCGGTTGCCTTGTTAACCACGATGTATGGTGCGATTTTGGCCAACGTTATCTGTCTGCCGATCGCCATGAAGCTGGAAAATAAGGCTGATTTAGAAGCGGCCAACAACGAGTTAATTATCGAAGGCATCTTGTTTATTCAGGATGGTGGCAACCCACGTGTTCTCAGCGACTTCCTGGCCGCGTTCCTCGGTCCTAAGGCGCGCGCTAAGCTAACTGCTGCGGCGTAACGAATTTCATGGCAGACGTTGAAGAACTAGAAGGCGAGAACGCAGAGGTTGGCCCTCCCGGCGAACCCAGCCCGCCGCCAGCTGATGAATGCCCGCCCTGTAAAGGCGGTGCGCCGGCATGGATGGCGACGTTCGCCGACATGGCGACATTGCTGATGGCCTTTTTCGTCTTGCTGCTCTCTTTTGCGGAAGTCAACGTTCCCAAATATAAGCAGATTGCAGGCTCGCTTAAATCCGCATTTGGTGTTGCCAAAATCGTCCCCAAAATTGCCATTCCCACCGCCACAAGCTTGGTCATCCAAGAGTATACCCCGGCGCTGGCTGAGCCGACGGCTATCGCCCGCAAGCGCCAGCGCTCCGAAGATATGACGCAAGAATTTGTCGTCAAGAAAACTGAATCCAAGCAGGCAGATTTCAAGACCGAGCAGGAATTTCGCAGTGTTCAGGAAGCCTTGGCTGAACAAATAGAGCAGGGCCAGGTGACCGTGCGTCTCGAAGATGACAAAGTTGTCGTTGAATTGACTTCGGACAGCAGCAGTGGCGGGCAAGATAATAGCGCATCAGGCAAGGGCGCGGGCGGCCCAATTAGTCAGGTGACCATTGATGTGGCATCAAAAGTCGTTGATTTACAGTCGATGGTGGCCACTGAAATTCAGGTGCGCAAGCAACAGCTCGCATCAGGTGAGCAAAACGCCGGCATGCAATCGGACACCGATAGCGTTAACTCAGCTGGTGGCACGGCGGATCAGCGCCGGCAAGATGTCGATGACCAATACCAGCAGATTCGCCTCTCACTGGCCGCCGATATTCAGATGGGACTCGCGGAAGTCGAGCGTGACGGTGATCGCATTATCGTCAGATTAGCGAGCCAGGGCTCGTTTGTCTCTGGCAGTGCTGACCTGCAACCTGGTTTTGCCGGGCTGTTAACCCGCGTTGGCAACTCGTTGTCAGCCTCTAGTGGCAAAGTCCGTGTCGAGGGCCATACAGACAACGTTCCGGTTGCGTTTAGTGAGCGATTTAATTCCAACTGGGATCTGTCTGCTGCGCGCTCGGCATCCGTCGCTGACTTTTTTGCCCGGAATTCGAATTTGGATCAAGGTTCAATAACCGTCGCAGGCTTCGCCGACACGCGACCCATTGACTCTAACACCACGGCCACGGGTCGTGCTCGCAACCGCCGCATAGAGGTTATCGTCGATGGTTCCTAATCAGCCCACGTGCGCATACTGTGCTTATCGAGCCGCGGTGGATCTAACTGGGCGAGGGTGCTGATATGGCTGATGATACTGACGACATTAAGCCGGTCGATGGTGCCGCTGCGGAAGCGCCGCTGCCGGTGGTCGCACCAGCTGCAGATGTCGAAAGCGATCTTCCCTTAGGGCCGCCACCGGAACCAGAAGAACCCCCTGCTGAAGAGGAGTGCCCACCGTGTAAAGGCGGTGCGCCGGCGTGGATGGCGACGTTTGCGGATATGGCAACCCTGTTGATGGCGTTCTTCGTTTTGATTCTCTCCTTTGCCCATATGAATGTGCCGAAGTACAAAGAAGTTAGCGGCTCGATGAAAGAAAAATTTGGTGTGCAGAAAATCGTCCCCACGGTGGAACAACCGATTGCGGAAAGCATTATCGCCAAGCAGTACAAAACGGCACGAGTTGACCCCACCCTATTGGACGTGATTCAAGAGCAGACCACGGCAGAGCCCCAGCCGGAGGACCCTGAATTAAAAGACTCATTGAAAAAGAATGACTTTGACAATAATGCTGACGCGGAGGTGCTGCGTAAAACACTGGCCAAGGAAATTGCTGAAGGCAAGGTCAAGGTCACGGTCAAAGACAAGCAGTTGGTGGTTGAAGTTGTCGCCGACGC
>Ga0075466_1000350_pt1 | contig 16687 bp, 10 predicted proteins | sample DEB08_DNA_16_FD_71486 | JGI IMG/M metagenome (GOLD analysis project Ga0075466, IMG submission 71486) | Aqueous microbial communities from the Delaware River and Bay under freshwater to marine salinity gradient to study organic matter... | ecosystem: Environmental > Aquatic > Marine > Coastal ... | reverse complement strand
CATTAGATGCATGTTTATAGAGTTGTACATTACCAGCAAGAATATTTGGTAGCGCTGCACGAAGAAGCTGGTTAAATGGGACATTCCATGGAGCTACTCAAAACAATACTCCAATAGAGTCATACATCTCAATACCTTCAAGACCATCTTTTGAAAAAGGTTTTGATCCTAACACTGACTCACATACTTCTACATTCCATCTTAAAAGTGCCACCGTTCATTTTAATCCAGCCAAAGAATCTTGATACAGCATTCACATTTCTTGTGTTTGCAACTGCGCACATTCTTCTATATCTTTTTCTAATTCATCTGCTAGAGCTGATCCATATTTTTTTCGTTCATGAAATGATGTTTTACTCCATACTTTATATGCCTCATGAGCACATTGAATTTTATTTTCTATTTCTGGTTCATTGATTAATTCAAACTCTCAATTAAGTTCTCCACTATATGGATTGATTGATTGTATTGTTGGCATGTTTGGTGTTTTGGTTAAGTTTTAATTTATTTTTCACCTCACTCCCCCCTTCGGGGTACTCTCTCCCTTGGGGGAGAAAGAGTGTTATATAGTTTAGTTTACTCCCTCTCCTCTTAAAGGAGAGGGTTGGGGTGAGGGCTACATTATCTTCCCATCTCTTGGATAATCAAAATCTAGGTCTATTATATTGAGTCCTGGATTTTTTAAAGCTTTTTGTAATGTTTCTTTGAAATCTCTTTTGTGTTCTACTTTGTACCCGGTTCAACCAAAGCTCTCCGCGAGCATAACAAAATTTGGATTCCCAAAATTCAGGGCATGATCACCAAAACCAGCATCGGTTTGCTTCCACTTAATCATACCGTAGGAACCATTGTTGAGAACAATAATCACTAGGTCTAGCTTTAATCTAACCACTGTTTCGAGATCTCATAGGTTCATAACCAGTCCTCCGTCACCAGTTACACATACCACTTTTTTATCGGGGTTGAGTCGTTTTGCTTCTAGGGCAGATGCCACTCATGCTCACATAGTAGCGAGTGCATTATCTAATAGTACTGTGTTAGGTTTTCGTGCTGGATAGTTTCGAGCGATCCACACCTTATACAAACCATTATCAAGTGCGAGTATATCTTCGTCAGCTAAAACTTGTCTGAGTTCGGCAGTAAGTCGTCGAGGCATCATGTATGGTGCAGCGTCTTCGAGTCCATAGTTTTCTTCTATCTTTCGGTTATTTTTTTCGTTAATTTTATAGATCTTTTCAAAGTTCCATTTTTTTGTATTAATGTCAGATTTACAGAGCCTCCATAGCGTATGACCAATATCTCAGATAACTTCCATAAAAGGAGTATATACATAGTCTATGTCGGTCGGGTAGAAATGAATATGAATCATCTTTGTCTCACCTTCTTCTATAATTTGAGTTGGTTTTTCTGAAGCATCAAATCAGATAGAAATGATCAGATCAGATTTTGCGAGTGCGTTATGAATATAGTCTCATGAAGTAACCGCCGCTGTACCAAGGTATTGATTATTATTTCACTCTACTACTCACTTCCCCATTTGGCTCACAAAATATGGTATGTTATGTTGGTCAATAAACTTGGTAAGGTATTTTGTAATTCGTTTTCTGTTGGCTCATCCACCCACCAAAATAACTGGTGATTTAGCTGATTCGAGCTGTTTCTTAAGACTCTCAAACATTTTATCATCGATTACCGATCGTCTATGCTCTGGCATAACCACATCAACCAGGTCTTTTTTAGCAATCTTGATGGCTGCGACATCTTCAGGAAGTTCTATATGAACCGCTCCTGGTTTTTCTTGCTCAGCAATTTTAATAGCATTGTTAATCGTATAGGCTAGTTTAGTAGGACTCACAATACTGGTAGCAAATTTAGTAATGGGTTTCATCATAGCCACGACATCTATTATTTGAAATTGCCCTTGTTTTGATTTATTAATTGGTTTTTGACCCGTGATCACCATAACTGGCATCCCACCGAGTTGCGCATAGGCTACTCCTGTTACCATATTGGTCGCACCAGGTCAGAGAGTCGCGAGTGCTACACCAATTTTTCAGGTGAGTCGACCATAGGTAGCCGCCATAAATACGGCTGTTTGCTCGTTTCGAGTCAGGATAAATTCTATATTAGACTGTCGCAGAGATTCGAGTAGGTCCAAGTTTTCTTCACCCGGGACACCATACATTACTTCTACCCCGTTTTGTACTAAAGTTTGGACAAATAAGTCAGATACTTTCATAAAATATTTTAAATAAATAATATAGCTTAATATAGTAAGTTGTTCTTAAGAAAAACTTAAAATTACTCTTATCATAACAATCTAGGCTGCTTCGTCAATCTAAAAACACTTCCCACCCTTCAAAAGAGGGCGTTTATTGGTATATTATATCTGTACATATATATTTTCATATTCCTCATCTGAATCTTCTCCTTTTACTAAAAAGGAGAAGGGACCAAAATTGTTCCTCTTTCCTTTAGACTTAAAGGAAAGAATTCAAGATAGGAATGGTTATAATTAACTTTTTCTACATATGAACAAAAAAGCCTTTTCTCTTGTTGAGATGATTATTGTTATCACCATTGTTATTCTCTTGTCTGTGATTGCTACTTCTATTAATAGCAACCTAAAAACAAAGACCCTCAATACTCGTACCACAGCAGATATTGATACCCTTAATAATGCGCTAACGAGCTATGGTCAAGAAAATAGCGACCTTCCACCCCCATCATGAAACACCAACTGGTTTAAACAAGATACTTCGTATACAGAAGCAGGTGTCGATGCTTTTGGGGTATATGGGCAAGTTACTTCTGACACACTCCCAGCCAGATATCTAGATATTGTTCCCCTCGATCAATTCACTGGAGCATTTTATGCCTATGGAAAAACCCTCAATGACAGTAGTGCTCAGTTTGAAGTAGCTGGTATACTGCGAGATAGCGGAAACCCCACAGCCGTGGTGACTGGAAATTATTCAGCACAAACAGGACCCTACAATTTAATACGAGAATATAACGGACCAAACTTTGTCTATGACGAATCTGGAAAATACTTTCCATACAATCCAGATGAATTGGCGCTCAATGCACGAATCACAGAAATTATCTGAAATGCCCCATGATATAGGGTAGGCGATATTATAGAAGAGTGACAAACTATAACCGTAGATCAAGATTCACAAGCAACCCTCTATTTCTGAGATGGTTCTCGCTCAGTTCTCTGAGATCCAGACTCTGAGACAACATTAGTACTCACAGAACTATCATACCCGCAAGATGGAAACTCACTCATCTCAAAAATTTCTCTCGCTCTCAATGCTGGTACTATCTGGACCAATGCCACACAGATGTGACAAGATGCCTGATCAAGCTCAGAGTTTTCAATACAAACTTGAGATACTACAGCCGCAGTTCGAGGTACTATATTTGGTATTCAATACCTATCAGAAAATTCACAAACTATTCAAGTCGTCTCTGGTGAAGTAAAGTCATATAATAGTGAAGAATATAGATCATCAGATGATCCAGTTGAAACAGCAGTATTCAAACAAGATACTTCAAATAATTGAGTCGTTCCCAGTATTAACTCAGAAATAAGTGAATGAACGGGTGAACTTACCAGCACACTTAAAACGCAGGTCATCAGTTACAACTTTGATGAAGAAAACCAAACTGGAATAGTGACGCTCGAGAGCAATGATGTATTTAAATACGATGCTGAATATCTGAAAGTATCAGATCTACAAATACTCAACCCACGAAAAATCTCTAATAGTGTTTCAGCATGATTAATTGATAGTCCTGAGCAAAGCAGTTGGGATGATGGTATCTTTGATATATCGCAAGCTCGATGAACCGAAGTTTCTCTCGCCTTTTGTAAAACCCTAGACGGTACTGAAATATGTACTCGATCAACGAGTGTAGCAAGACAGCTCAGTTATGTCACACAAGAGGTCGATGGGACAGCTATATGTTCTCTCACAGCTACTCAAGCAACTGAACTAACAAATCTCTGATACACGAGTGTACCAGAAGCAGATAAAGAGTTTGCACGATTTGATCTCGCTCAACAAACAAAGCCAGTTCTAAATCCTCAAAACGTTGAAATAGCTACAGATTTATTCTCTCTTAAAATAGAATGTGTTTGAACTGATGCTCGATATGACGAAGCAGAAGATAAAAAACTTCTCTCTCGAAGCTGTAATCCTGGTTTTACTCTCAATGCCAACTGTGATCCCCTCTCGTACTCTGGTGATCATATATCAGGCGAATTTAACTATACTATTGATGATCTTACATTTAGTATTCCTCAAACAATAATATCATTAGAGAAACTCAACTCAACAGCTCATCAATTCGAAAAACGATCAGCAGAGTTTGAACTCAATACTTCCTGAGAAGTAGTAGAAGTTATTAACACACAACAGGTTAGTTTTGCTCGATGTGAAACCGAAACTCATGTTCAAGAAGGTGCGGTGTGTGTATTACCAGAACTCACTTTGGCTTGTACTTCAGCTACTCCAGCTACTCCAGATGGATATAAAATAATCACTGGTGAGGTAGCGCATGATGCTCCAGTAACTCTTGAGAATACTAACACTCTCCCAACTGGATTCACTGCACAATATAAAACAGCCAAGTGTATCAACAACGAATTCACTAATGTTTCTTCACTTATCACGAGTGTAGATTGTACTATTGGATTTAGTAAAGATGGAATAACTTGTAATGAAATCTTTGCGTCATGTAATCTAACAGATGGATGGAAATTTAACGGACAAACTAGTGTCCCTCACTCACCAACCACTCCAAAGTTCCTCATAAAAGAGATTACAGAAGATAATAGTTTCGTTAGATACGAAGGTAGTACAACTTGTAATAATGGTATTATTACTCTTCCAGATAATACTGAGAGCTACCAGTTTACACAATATAGTAACGTAGTTCCAGGTACTCTACTATCGTCTCTTTCACAAGCTGGGACTGTTGATCTAAATGAAAATTTCAAGATAACAATTAACATAGATAATATTCAAACGAGTTCAAATATACAATATATCTTATTTAATTCTGATAATGATATTAAATTGTATATAACTGCTAATTGAAGTCAGACATGTATAACAAATGATTCTAATATTGATAAATGTTATGATATATGAGCAAGTACTCAATTATATATATATAAAAAAAGTGATAATAAACTATATTTAAAAATATGAAATTGAACTGAAATAAATCCATGAAAAACAGTTAGCAATATAAGTAATGCTAATACTACTTTAGCTTGATATCCTTGATTAACCTTCTTTAACTTCGCAAGCTCCATAAACTTCAAATTCGAGTAAAAAATAATGAATAAAAAAAATGAAAGAAAATAATTCTCTTTCATTTTTTTATTTGACCTTTAGATATTATTAATCACCATTAATTGAAATGTAGCTTGAGTTGTTCAACCATCTGGATTTGTAATAGTAACTATTATAGGAAATGATTGATTGGAAGTTAGATTTCAATTCCACTTCAATGTTGCTCCATCAAAAAATAGTTGTGGCGCTCATGAGACTGAATAAATAGCTCATGCTAGTATATTAGTTCAAGATACTACAGCTACAGAGCTATCTATTGCACCACCATTATCATTAATTGTTTTATCACCAATTGGAGTGATAGATGGAGTTGAGATTACAACTTCAACCGTTACTGGAACTTTCACTTCTGAAGTATTACCTGCTGTATCTGTTGATGTGTAAGTAATTTCATATATACCTGCTGCTGATGTGTTTACATTGTCTGAAACACTTACTACACATGATACATCTACATTATCTGTACATGTTGCAGGTGGGATAGTGAGTGTATCTCCTACATTGATTGTAATTGGTGTTGTATCAACTGTAATTACAGGAGCTTCTGTATCTGGTTGAAGTTCTACTTTAACTGGAACTTTTACTTCAGATTTATTTCATGCTTTATCAGTTGATGTATAAGTAATCTCATAGTCACCAACGGTATTTACATCAACATTATCAGTAACTACTACCGCACAATCTTTATCTTTGTTATCTACACATGTTGCTGAAGGAGCTGTAAATGTACCACCTACTTCAAGAGTAACTGTTGTTGTATCAACTGTAATAGTTGGAGCTTCAGTATCTGGCTTTTCTGGTTCTGGATCAACTACTACTTCTGGATCAGTTATACAACTTGCTTCTCCAATGAGTGTTTTCACTGCTTCATTTGCAATAGGATCGTATGAAATACTAAAAGCTTTCATCCCAAAACGAGTATCTGCTGAAAGTTTACTGAAAGTAACTGATCATGATAAGGTTTTTGCTCATGGTGCAGCTGTAAACATTTGTGTAGTACCATTTGATAATTCTACTAATACTCCCGTTAAACCGTCCTTATCTGTTGCGCTAAAATCAGCAGAACATGAATCAACCGTAGAACTAGCTTTTGAGAGCCCTCATCGAGCAATATTGTTTCGCTCAGTAGTTTGTGATACTCTTTGTTCTACAGTGTTAACCGCTGTAATAGCCTCGTTTCAGAAAATAGTCTCTGCTCATGGAACTGGCGAAGTAAGTGATCCACCTAGCTGATTAGATTTATGACTTGATCGAGTACTAGACGATTTTTTTGGTCATCCAAACGATTTACCGAAATTAAACATAAGTCTTGTATCATCACTATATCATAGAGCGTCTATATTAAGATCTTGTGCGAGTCAAACAGCTGCAAATGAACCCTTATCTTGATTATCGTATTTCAGACCTATAGATCATACTTCATCATCTGCAAAGCCATTTCAAAAACTTCTACTTTCATATCTAGCAAATGCTTTTAGATATTCATTGATACGATATTCTAACTGGAGTGTAGTAGTCTTACCATCTAACGAATCTTGTGCATATCCGATAAGTACATCTAGTTTTTTAATAGTAAGTTCTATTTCAGCACCCAGTTGTGTAACATCTTCAGCAACGTTTTGTGTTCTAAAAATATTCGTAGTCTCTGTTGTATTTAAAAACTCATCTATACCATCAGAACTAAATTGTGTCTCTATATCAACTGTTCTTCATGTTTCAGTTACTTGATTAGAACCATCTCTTATCTTTACATCATGATGTGATCCATATACCTTGAATTTATTAATTTGAATAAGAGTTTCTTTGCTATTTTTTAGTGCTACTTGTAGCGAAAGTGCGTTCGTAGTCTCTTTGAATTCAGCTAGATTTCCATCTACAATAGAAACCACATGTGTAAATTTAAGCCTTGCTTTTTCAATAGCATCTATATTCACTTCTCCTTCAGCGGCTGCAGTCACAGACCCTGATTCTGCTGTATCGGATTTTCTTCATTTTACTCCTAAACCAAACATACCATTGGTCGCTGATAGAGTTACATTATCTACAGATCAACTCTTCCCATCAAAAGGATTTTGACTCTGTTCTAAAGGATTTCTTGGTGTACTCGCACTATTTGTACCAACATTAACTCCAATCGTCCAAGCTCTTGATTGTTGTATATTAGCTACATCTTGCTTCGTTGCTTCTGTCGCGTTATAAACATTTTCAGAGTTATTTGATGCTAATTTTTTCGCTTCTATATATTCTTTATCAGCGAGCCAAGCAGTATATTCTGGAAGATCCATCATCTCTTTATATGATCCCTTGAAATTTGAAATAGTAGGATACTTATGTGCTAATTGGTCAGCATTTTCTATTCCGCCTAAATTATTAGCAAAAGCCTGTCCTGAAGCAGCCATAGTAGCTCAAATTACTAAGTTTTCTGCTGTTGTCCTGAATTTTGATTTCTTTTTACCTGACACGTCATCACTGTTATCTTGATCAGTAGAATAAACATTCTCACCAAACCCAGATAGTCCTGAGCTACCAAATTTTTCTGCCATACTTACTATTTTAAACATATAAAAACTCTTATTACCTATCAATTATATAGAACTTGCTCAAAAATGTCAACTTTTTTTACGATATTTTACATAATTGTCTAGTTTAAATAATTTTTTAACTATGAAACTCACTATTTGTGCATATATTTGCGTGTTTAAAAAAAGAAATTATGTACATAATTTTGAGAGTAAAATATCGCTTATACTTCTTAATATCCAGCTAAATTGTCTCATGAAAATTCCTATTAAGTAAGAGTCACTTGTCTCCATAAGCAGCATCGTCACTCAAAAGCTTTCCACCAGACTCAATTATGCCTAACATAGTTGAATTTATCTTGTCACGGGCCAGTGCTACGAGATGAGTCTTGTTGGCGATCCTCATAACCGTATCAAAATACGTAACCAGAAAAATATTGTAGTGCTGGTAGCTATGAAATAAACTTTGCTGTAATACCCTTCATACTCACAGCTTTCGAAAAGCTGGATCTACTATCAGAGTTCCTGCCTCGTACATGTCAGCAAACCTATAGAGCCCCATAAAACCAACCATGACTCCATGTTGAGATATAGCGATGCAACCATGCTCACAAGCTGCTTGGTAGAGTGTATTGGGACATTTCTCAACCATACATGAACCTTGCTTGTTTTCGTCTACAATCCACTGCGAAAGAGTCCTGGCTTGCTCTATAGATATAGATTGTGCTATGCTAAAATCGTGCTTTTTTAAAAACGCTCGTGTCTCGTCTAAGGTATTGCAGGAGAAATTATCTGGAGTATTTTTCATAATAATACAAAATAAACAAATAAGCTAACACGGCCTATTGTAGAGGTTTCGTGTTACAGAGTCGTTACGACAGGCACCATAAAAACTCCGAGAGAAATCTCGGAGTTTTTATGTATTACTTTGAGGCCCCCATACAAAACCCTTCTGATCAAACCTGGTCTCGGTTATGAGAAAAAAGTAACACTCAATCGTAGCGTGCATACACTGGGATATTTCAATCTATACCAAGGAGTTGTCATGTTTTCACAGCTTCAAAATCTCAAAACTCTTTCACGAGTTGAAAATCATTTGTCTGAGTAATGTAGTTCGTATCAAAATGATACTGAGTATTTTTATATATTTCTGGTTCTCAAACAATATTTTGTGTAGCTTTTAAAGAATTTAGAATAGCATTTTTCACACGTATAGGTCATTGAGCATCAGTTAAGTTACCACTTTCGAAACATATTCAAACTTTATTTTGGTAAGCCATATACCCATCACTCGCTCATGGTTGAATATCGTTAAACCCTGTGATAGTTATAGGTGTATCTATATAACTTCCAAAATTTGGAGATTCAGTAATAATCATTGGTATAGAACTTGTCGCATTGGTTGTGTTATGACAGTCGAGTAAATAGTCTGATTCATCTAAATACGGTAATATTTCTCATACTCGTTTTTGTTCATAGGTATCTCCATCATTATTTGGTAGAAAATGTCGATTCATATTCACATCACAAAATCGTTTATTTTGCTCGAGTGCTTTTAGATTAGCGAATATAAAATTCACTTTTCACGAGACTATTTCAATCTCTGCTATAATATTTTCTAATACTAATGGTCCTGCCATCTCATTTCCATGCACTCAAACCATAATAGTTGTTGTGGCTCAAGATGTACCAGAATTTTTTACGACTATATCTTTATTGGGTACAAACCCTTGTGTATTTTTCATAATATTTTTTTAATTATTAAATATATTTTCTCTATTTTTATTATTATTTCATGGCATTTTCAACACTCTTTTTTACTAAAATATCCATAGTATCAAACAATTCATAATCTGTATGAACTTGATTAATAGCTAAAGGAAGCTCCGTACATCATAGTATAATATTTTCAGCTCATTGCTCTATCATATCTCTCATAATGGTTTTTAGTATAATGATATCATCTATTCATTGATGATTACCCATTACATTTTCAATCACTCTATTTACCTGTGCTTGTTGTACCTCATTACAATTTATAACCCCTATATCTTCTTTGATAAAATGTTTATGATATAAATGTAGATCACGAGTACTTTGTGAACATAAAAGTCATACTTTTTTATGCCCTTGATCTTTAATTGCCATACAGGTATGTTCTACAATATTCAAAATAGGTATTTTAATTGCATCTTGCATTTGCTGGTAAAATACATGCACCGTGTTACAAGCAATAATAATTAAATCAGCTCATGAATTCTCTAGTGTTTTTACTCATTCTATAAGTTCTTTTTCAACCGATACGGGGTCAATCACTCCAGTTTCATCAAATCATCTTAATGTAAGGCTATTAATAATTACTGGAGGGAATTCATGATCTTGTACCGCTCCATAGCCATATTGGGCATGTCTAATTATTTTTAGATACATCTCAGCAGATGCTCCTGGTCACATTCCTCCTAATATTCAAATTGTTTTATTATTTTTCATAATATAAAAAATTAACAAATAAAAACTCCGAGATTTCTCTCGAAGTTTTTATCTGAATATCTAAATTATATACACAAACAAACACCTAGAGACAATTCTAGTGCTGTGTGTCTTCTTATAATGTTTATAAAATTTTGCATATTTTTTATTATTAATCTTTAATTCATCTCCCTTTTTTCAAAAGGGAGTACTCGAGGATTTATCCGAGAGGGAGGGATTTTTACAACCCAACCAACCTAACCATCTCACTATACTTTTTCTCAGCCATATCAAAGGCTATCTTATTTCAATCTTCTAACTTCATATCTATATATCCTGCATCTTCCTCAAAGCTTGTAAATCGTTCTCTTGGAGTTTTAAAATAATCTAGAATAATTTCTAAAAGCTCTAGTTTTGCATGACCATATCAGTAGCCTCATTCTCTATATTTACAAGCAATTTCATCTTGTCTAGACTTCTTCGCAAAGAGCTTTATAAGGGCAAATACGTTACAATTTTCTGGATCTTTTGGATCATCAAGCTCTTCACTTCATGTAACAATAGACATGATTTTTTTCTTCATAGTTTTTTCGTCATCAAAGATACCTATGAAATTGTCATAACTCTTACTCATCTTACGTCCATCGGTTCCTGGAATCGTCATTACTGACGCGTCTATATGTGGTTCAGGAAGTTTAAATAGATCGGTTTTGTATGTTTTATTGAAAAATCCAGCAATATCTCGAGCGAACTCAAGATGTTGTTTCTGGTCCTTCCCTACTGGAACAATGTCTGTATCATAGAGCAGTATATCTGCAGTCATAAGTATAGGATAGTTAAATACTCCCATATTTATATCACTATTTTTATTTTGAGAATCTTTAAAGCTATGAGCTCTTAGCATAAGACTATACGGAACTAAATTATGCAATACACCTGCTGTTTTATCGTGAAAATTAGCTTTTGATTGTTCAAATACAATAATTTTAGAATCTTGTGGGAGGAGTGCAAAATATTCCATCAAAACTCGTTTTTTATTTCTCCTAAGAGTCTCTCCATCATGAACTGAGGTAAGACTATGTAGATCAGCTAACATTAAGTAGGTCGTATTTCACTGAGATATATCTACGATCGGCTTAAAAGCGCCAAAGTAGTTCCCGATATGCATACCGTTCCCGGTTGGCTTGATTCATGTGAGTACTGTTTTCATGGTTTTGTTTTGTTAATGTTTTTAGGCTCCCCCTAAATAAACTCTATAGTTTTCTCCCCCTCTACGAAGGGGAACTTTTTCTGGCTCCTTCGTAGAGGGAGCTGCCCGTGAGGGCTGAGGGAGTTGGTTCTTGTGAGAGTTATGAAAGTTTCCTCTCTTTATACTCTTCCACCACTCTCTCTTGAAATTCTGGAAGGGCTTCAACAGTTTGTTCTTTGGTTCTGTAGTCTCGAACGGCTACTGTTTTTGCATTTTCCTCTTCTTCACCCACTACAAGTATGTAGTTAATATGCATCTTTTCTGCGTTTCGAACTTTTTTGTTGAGTCCGTCACTACTGTAGTCTCATGATACTCGTATTCCACTCTGTTTCAAGCTAGCTTCTACGCTTCGAGCATAGTCTTCAAATTTTTCACCTACTGGAACTACGATTGCTTGCCGTGGTGCGAGCCAAAGTGGAAATGTACCAGCAAAGTGCTCTATCAGTACTCCCATAGCTCGCTCGAGTGATCCAGCGATGGCTCTATGAATAACTACGGGTCGTTCTTTTTCACCTTTTGAGTTAGTAAACTCTAGCTCAAATCGTTCTGGAAGATTAAAGTCACATTGGATAGTAGCTAGTTGCCATTCTCGACCGATCGCATCTTTAAACATAAAATCGAGTTTTGGTCCGTAAAAGGCTGCTTCTCACTCAATTCTTTTATATGGGAGTTCATTTTCATCGGCTGCCTCTTGTAGAGCAGTTTCGGCTATTTCCCAAACATCATCTCAGCCAAGATATTTTGATTTGTCTTCGTCTCTTACAGATAGGCTGACCCAATAATCTTCTGTCATTCCGATAGTATCATAGAACTCTTTAATAATATCTGTGATAACCTTTACTTCTTCTTTTATTTGATCCACTCGACAGAATAAATGTCCGTCATCTTGAGTGATAGCTCGTACTCTTGTAAGTCCTGAAAGTTGTCCTGACTTTTCATCTCGATAGATAGTAGCTGGTTCAAAATACCTGACTGGCATATCTCGGTATGAAAACTGATTATCTGCGAAAATTTGCATATGATGTGGACAGTTCATAGGCTTCATAATAAAGCTATCTTCTTTCCCTTGTACTCGAAATAACTCATCACCAAATTTAGAGGCATGCCCTGAAATCTCATAGAGTTTTTCTTTCGCGATATGTGGAGTCCAAACTCGGTCATATCCTCTTACTTTATGGAGATCCCACAAATAATCTTCGAGTTCTTTTCTTATTACCATTCCAGCTGGTTGCATAAGAGGCAAACCTGGACCGATAAGCTCTGAAACAGTAAAGAGTTTTAGTTTGGCTCCTATTACTCTATGATCTCGTTTTTTTGCTTCTGCGAGCATATGTGTATGTGCTGCGAGTTCGTCTTTGTCGTTAAATGCGTATGCATAGATTCGAGTGAGTTGTTGATTTTCTGAATTCCCGAGCCAGTATGCTCCAGCTACTCGAGCGAGTTTAAACGAGTTAGCATCGAGGTCAGAAGTAGAGTCTACATGAGGTCCCGTACACATATCTATAAATTTGAGGTTTTTTGTTTGATCACCGTCCATCACATTAAAACTTTGATACTCTTCTGACTCTAGATACTCTTGCATAGAAGATATCTGTCCTCATTTCCCAATGTTTAGGTAAAAACTGATCTTGTCACTGAGTTTCTCTTTGTTCTTAAAGTCCCCAGCTTCTATTTTATCTACGAGTTCATTTTTAAATCATTCTCCCATAGTATCGAGGATCTTTCTCGCTTCGCTAAAGTCTACTTCAAAATTTACAAAATCTTGGTTTTGAGAGATGATTTTTTTCATAGATTTTTCAATTTTTTTCAGATCTTTATCTGAAAATTCAATATCTCCAAAATCAAAATCATAAAAGAAACCATCATCTGTATCTGGTCCGGTTGCTATTTTTGTACCAGGGAAATTTTGCTGTACGGCTTGTGCCATAACATGGGCCAGTGAATGTCGTTTTGTGCTTATTGGAAAACTCATGTGTGTTGTATTAGTGGTAATATTTTAATTTTTTACTAAAAACCCTCTGCTTTTCAGCAGAGGGTTTTTCTTGATGACACATTTCTATGACTCAACTCAAAACTAGCTCTACTGTCTATCAGTAAACTCTCTTATCCAGGTTAAGGTTTCAAGTTGTGCGAGGTGCATAGGTCCTTGTAAAAAACTATTATATATAATATATATTTTTTGAGGTTTTTGTCAAAATTATATTAGCCCCAAAGTTTTATCTGCCAGTATTTCATCTGATTTATAAAAACTATATGTCTCAGGAAAGTCTTGTACTATCAATGGCAACTCAGTACAACCCAGTATAATAGACTCTGCTCATTGAGCATATATCTTACAACAGATCTTTTCAAGATACTCAATATCTTTACTCGCTATAGTTCAAGATATATACCTAGATATAACTTGTGAAATCTCTTCATATTCATCAATAGCTGGAAGAATAGTTTTCACTCATCTCTGGATGAGCTGGTCCGTATACAATCATGACTCTAGCGTAGTAGAACTTCATAAAAGTCACACTATTTTTACTTGATCATAACTCACCTGATCAACCACACAATCGATCATAGAAACAAACGGTATTGAAACTCATTGCATAATCTCATCTTGGAAGAGATGCATAGTGTTGCAGGTCATAATGAGAAAATCAACTCAAGCCTTTTCTAAATCTATAGCAGCTTGGTTCACCATATGAACTGTCAAAGCTTGATCGCTTTTTGAATGAATTAGATCTGGAACTGGAATGTTTGATATCAGCATATATGGGTAATCTTGATTGCTTACTTCTGGTTTTTGTTCAATCGTCTTTTGTATCATGAGGTCATAGAAATGAGCACTCGCTTGAGGTCACATACCTCATAAAATTCATATTTTTTTCATGTTTATAAATGGTAAGAAGATAAAGCCTGTATGTCTTTTTTTGTATCAGGATGAAGTTTAGTATGTCAGAATGCATAGTGCGAAATATCTCTAAAATCGTTCTCAATATCTCATCTTGGGTCCATATAATAGGTTGGATATGCTCATAGCTGAGTAATAAGAGGGAAAATATCTCTGCAAGAGAGCTGAGTATTTAAAAGAGTTTCAAAAAATAACGTTTCACTCCTTCATCATATTGGAATAATTACTTCGGGGTTTCAAAACTCTGGAAAAGGATACTCTTCGTAGGCTCCGTTGTAATAGTTGTTGGCTGTAACGTAATAAAAGTGTTCTACTTCACCACTACCGTGTCTTTTTCCAGATGCTTCAAAATGAGCTTGTGTCGTTTTGTCAATTAAACTAGAAATATCTTCAGCGTATCTACATATATTTTTTACTGTATCTAGATCATCTAATTGTTCTCAAAATTTAAAGGTTATATATTGATTTAGTTCCGGAAAATTTGCATCAACAAAACTCGATAAATTTTCTTTCATTATATCAGAAATACCATAAGCATCATTTATATTAATGTGATTCACACTTGCGATAACAGTGGTCGCTTGATATATTATAAACCGTGGAGGAGTAATTCACTCGTTCAATAATGATTGCATAATTTCAAGAGCCGGAAGTATGAGTGCAGGCAGCCTAAAAGGTATCTCTCAATTCTCGGGGAGTCAGAATCCTGTATGCATGAGCGTCTGATCAAAATTAATATCATTGTCTAATAACTCTTTACAAAATAAGGAGAATTTAGCACTGGTATCTTTCATAGAGCTAAAACGACGTTTCCCCTCATTTCATTTTCTAAATGTTCTTTCTAAATTATTTTGGTTCATTTTTTTAAAATTAATAAATAAAAGCCATTACATATAATGAGTAATGGCTTGTGAAAATTGCTTGCTGAAAAAATCAGCAATTAAAGATTTTAATTACACCAGCCAGGATCGTGCCACCAGATATTCAAATGAAGTAAGATTGTTTTCATAATGGTTTAGTTTAAGTTTAAAATAAAAAAGCTGCATTCCTTTGAAAAATAACAGCTTTTTGTTGAAGTTTTGTAGAGTATTACATACACCAAGAACACACCAAACTGATATTTCAGATTGCTGTAGAGTTCCAAGAATTTAAAGTAATATATTTCATAAATGTGTTTAAGATTACAAACCTAGTATATTTTTTATGAGCCATCCGTCAATTTATTTTGTTTATTCAATTTTCGTTGTGTCTTTGAAATAGCTGTGTTTACGTCACCAAATAGGCCCATAGCAAAGTAGAATAGACTCACTCAAACAAGTAGTCCTGCGAGACCGAAGAGATGCTCAGAAACTAATAAAATAACAAAAGTCATACTTACAGGAAGCTCGAGATAGCTCGATACAATTTTAGGGTTGAGATAATAGGCTTCTATCATATGAATCACCAAGATAAGTACCACTACTGATACCGCAGCTGAGATACCAAAGGTAGAATTTGCAATAAACAATATGGGTACACTCGATATAAATACTCACAGCACTGGCACAAAACCAAATACAAAGACTATTAAAGCAAGCGTGAGTAAAAATGGGAAGATTTGACCATAAAAAGCTGATATAATAACCAGTCCTATAATAGTGAGTGTTGCGTTTGCAAAAGCAATCATAGATTGTGCTCGTAGTATTAAACCAAAACTCTTCACTACCTTTTCAAAAATAATAGCATATTCAGCGTAGAGAAATTTGAAATTAGATTTTTTAACTCAGGCAAGATAGCTCGCCAGTTTTTGTCGGTCCATAATAAATATAAAACTCAGCACCAGTGCGAGCAATAGTTTAAGAAAAACGGTCCCAAAAACTTTTAATCTATTAAAGAGATTATCAAATATTAGATAGTCCCCCGATATAATAATCTCTTCAAAGACACCTCAAATTTGAGTATATCACTCTCGTACTATTTCTAGATAGTCCTGAATAGTCACGACATAGTCATGTAAGAAAGGCATCTGTAATAAAAATTCATTTTGTGAAAGCTGTGATAGTTCGTCAACCAGACGAGGCAAGATATCTTGGAGCATAAAAGATATGACCCCAATGAAAAATATGTATTCTAAGACAATGAGTATATTCAGACTGAGTAATTTTTGAACTGGCTTTAAAAAAGCATATGTATCTGACCA
>Ga0075466_1000343_pt1 | contig 16848 bp, 17 predicted proteins | sample DEB08_DNA_16_FD_71486 | JGI IMG/M metagenome (GOLD analysis project Ga0075466, IMG submission 71486) | Aqueous microbial communities from the Delaware River and Bay under freshwater to marine salinity gradient to study organic matter... | ecosystem: Environmental > Aquatic > Marine > Coastal ... | reverse complement strand
CTGGCTCTGTCTTCTTCGCCTTCTTCTGTGGCTCGATCTCAGGTTCTGGGACGCCCTTCTTCATCGCGGCCTGAAGCTCGAAACATGGCTCAATCTTGTCCTTGCCGGGTTCGTCGCACCCACCGATCTGCCACTGCATAAACCGTGGTAGGCCGTCGAAAACATCGCAGGCAATCTTGCTGGCTTTGCCTGAGTTGCCGTTGAACTCATTGCAGTAATCCTCTAAGTCGAAGACAACCTGATCGTTTACCGTTGGAACTTTCTTTGCCCCACCATCGGCGCAGAACACGCCCTGCACCTTGGCGTTGCCGCCACTGGTTAAACCGACATCGACCTTGCACGTTGTTCCCAAGATCTTGGTCAGGTCAAAGGATGCCAACTCTTCTTCGGTGAAAGATTTGTTACGCCATGCCTGTAAATGCTGCCGCAATTTTGCACGTTCATTCAGGCTTAACGTATACTGGCAGTTGATTGACATTGGTCGATCATCCGCCATACGAAGCTCGGGTAACTCCCAAAAGATAAAGACGTTGTGACGCTTGCTCACCTCGCCTTGATACTCGTTCAGTGTGGTTCCAGCATCCACCAACTTGTAGCAGATTGCGTTGTGTGTGCCAGTCGGGACTTGCTCGAAGTCTGATCCGCCGCCACCAGTTGCTATGATTCCCATCGTTTTTCCTTGTGTGTTTGCAAAATGTTGTACTATTATGCACATCTGGGAAAACGTGATCAAGGTGAATTTTACATGGGATTAAAAATAACTGACGGCAAAAGCAAAGACTTCAGCCGGCCATTGAGTGGTGACCTGCGAGGTGAGTTCGAGTCTTTTCTTTTGTCGAATGGTATGACGGTAGAGTCAAAGAAGGGGTTAGTCATAGGCGGTGACATTGGCCGCGCCTACATGGACGTTGGTGGCAAGCAGAAGCTCGTCGGGTGGTATCAGGTGTGGCTGGATCAGGACGTACCCTTCGGTCGCTGTGGTGACCGCACGGTGAGCAACGATGAGCCGACCGCGACTTGGAAGCCTGACAATGCGGTGAACCATAAGATGACCGACGAGGAGCGCGAGCAGATCAGGATGCTCTCGGAGGAGAAGGCCAAAGAGACCGAGCAGAATCAACGTGAAGCCGCAAGGCTTGCGAAGGAGCGGTGGGATAGCTACCCCGAAGCGACTGAGGACAACCTATACCTTCAGCGCAAGGGTGTAGAGAACCATGGTCTCAGGCAGCGGGGCAATCGTCTGGTTTTGCCCATGCTTGATAAGAAGCTTGAGATCGTTGGGTTGCAGTACATCGACGGCGATGGCCAGAAGCTTTTTATGAAGCACAGCAAGAAGGCTGGATCATTCTTTGTCATCGACCCACAGCAGATGCGGACGGCGCACACCATTAATTATGTCGAGGGATATGCCACGGGTGCGAGTTACTACGCAGACCTTGGTCAGCCCGTGGTTATCTGTTTCGACGCATACAATCTATCCCCAGTCGCAGAGACAATCAGCGGATGGTTTCCCGAGGCTAAGCATGTCTTCATTGCCGACTGTGATGACACCAAGACGGGCGAGGTTGAGGCAGTCAAAGCCGCACAGGTGGTGCGTCGTATCGGCGCTCAGGCCGAGGTTCTGATACCCCAGAGCAAGGGTGACTACAACGACCACGCGCTGGAGGGTGAGCTGCTTCCCGACTTGAACAAGGTTGATGTGCCGATCGAGTACCAGTGGAACACCAGCGAGAAGGGCCGAATGCTAAACACTAAGGACAATGTTCGGGGTGTGCTGACGGTCAATCAGATTGATGTGCGCTACAACGTGATCAAGAAGGCGATGGAGATCAACATACCGCACAGCAACTTCATAGCCGATATGCGTGACGAGTCGAGCCTGATCGAGATCGAAGACCGTTGTATCCAGATTGGAGTGCCGCACCAGAAGGTGCGAGACTACCTAAAGCTCTTAGCCAAGGAGTACAACCCTGTTAAGGAATGGATCGAGAGTAGGCCATGGGATGGCCGCAGTAGGATGCAGGAGTTCCTGAGCACGATCAAGAGCACCAACGAGCCATTGAAGGAAATGCTGATGACCAAGTGGCTTATCGGTTGCGTGGCCGCAGCGTGTGAGCCAAACGGTGTATCCCTCGAAGGCATCTTGGTCTTTCAGGGCGCTCAGGGGCTAGGTAAGACCCTCTGGTTTAAGCGTTTGGCGGATTACGAGAAGGGCTGGCTGTTAGAGGGTGCGACACTGAACCCGAATGACAAGGACAGCGTGAAGCAGGTTGTGAGCCACTGGGTAGCAGAGCTGGGTGAGCTGGGCAGCACGTTCAAGAGGGCGGACATAGACTCTCTCAAGCAGTTCACGGGCAAGAAGGTGGACGAGCTGCGCCTACCCTATGATCGGGCCAGCACCACGTACCAGCGCAGAACCGCATTCTACGGCAGCGTCAACGAGCGTGAGTTCCTGATTGATACCACAGGTAACAGACGGTTCTGGGTCGTCGCCGTGACCGATATCAATGCAAACCATGGGATCGACATGCAGCAGTTGTGGGCGGAGATCAGGGAGACGCTGTACCAGAAGGAGAGCTGGTATCTCAACGCAGAGGAGCGCGAGATGCTCCAGAGCAGCAACGAGACCTACCGCACCCAGAGCACCGTCGAAGATCTAATCCTCGAACACGTACACTTCCAGAGCCAGAACACCAAGCCAGTTCAGATGACAAAGCTGCTCCGAGACCTCGGAATCAGTCAACCAAGGATGCCGGATATCAAGGATGCAAGCAGGGTACTGGCGCAGTTTGGGCTAGAACCTCGCAAAAGTAATGGCAAAAAAGTGTACGACTTGGACTACACGAAGGTCGAGATTGGGAGTGCGGACAAGTTTAGTGATAGCTGGGGCAAGGATTTCTAAGGGTATGTCAATTGATACCCTATTTGAATGTATTATAAGTGCTTGAAATACTTAATGTTCTTAACAGGGTAGGGTAGGGTATCTTAAATAAAATATAAATATATATATATAGTAATGGGTATGGACAGTGGGGAGTGCTCATAGAGGTTTTAAAAAAGTTTTGATGCGCTGTACCCTGCCCCCTGTACCCTAATGAGGGAGAAGGCGGATGGAGAGGTTCGTGTATGATCAGGAATCGGGTGAGGAAAACAACTTCAGGCGATGGAGGTTGATGAACTCAGACGAGCGGGAGAGCGTCAGAGAAGCGCCTCTTTCAGAGGAAGAGGCGCGGGTAGTGTTCAACAGATTAAGGAGCAACAAATGGCTGACGACAAGCCCAAACGGGGAAGGCCAAGGAAAGAACGCAAGCAGTTAGTGGAGACGCCGAAGTCATTCTTAGCGGATGACGAGGCAGGGATCACTGACATGCAGACAGCGTTCGTCTGGCATTACACCGAGGGCGCGTGTGGACAGACAGAAGCGGCACGAAGGGCTGGGTTCTCATTCCCGGCAAGCGCCGCGACCAAGATGCTCAACGGCAAGGACTTCCCGAAGGTCACGCGAGCGGTTCGCATCAAGCAGGATGAGTTGCGGGAGAAATACGCGATCACGCCGCAGAAGACTGGGGCGATGCTGTGGAACATTGCGGAGACGGCTTTCGAGACAGGAGCGTACAACGCAGCGGTGAGCGCAGTGAAGGAGTTGAACCAGCTTGCGGGGCTGACGATCCACCGCAGCCAGAACTTGAACATCAACGCAGACTTGCAGAAGATGAACAAGGAAGACATCAAGCATCGGCTGAATGAACTGCTGGGTGTGGAGGCGGAGTTCGACGACAAAGACCATTAACCTTGTCGGCTTCGCGCATTCCGAAAAAGAACCTCGTCTTGGCCCCGCCTCCCGCCCGACCCCTCAAAATTCTACAAAAATGCTGATTTTGCCCTTTTTTCGGGGAATTCCCTGCAAAAACAATGACTTACGCAGGACGCAGAGGTTGTTCTGGTTGCGCCAAGACTGCGCGGCTCTGAGCAGGGGCGATACGGCATGCGTCATGACCGCGTCCTGCATGGTTTATGTGCCCTCAGAGCGCCCTCAGAGGCCTCTCAGGCGCACCCAAGCGCGAGCAAAGGAACCCTATGGGGCAGGAAAAAGGGGCTGAAATCGCGTTAGATTGCGACCCCCACACCCCCCTTTTTGGCGACCGCCTGTGGCGCGATAGCTATAGCAAGGTTTTACGCACCCAGTCACCAAAATTCTGTATGAGGTATTGTTTGCTTAGAAAGGAACCCTGCCCTTCAGTTTTTTGTTAAGGGGAACAAAAACTGATGACGGCTGAGCAGGATTTTTTTTTGGGAGGACTGATACGATATCCCTTATAAAATTTTATTTCTATTTTTTTTTCGCATAAACTGTCCCGATGGCGGATTCAAGAAACAAGGGGGCATCCTTCGAGCGCGATTGCGTAAAGCGCATCAATGCGTTTGCCGATGAGCATGCCCTTGGTTTTACCTGCAAGCGTAATCTTGATCAATACCAAACCGCTGACCTGTGCGACATCCAGATCCCGAGTCATTCCATCGAGTGTAAGGCGTACAAGTCTGGCTGGTGGTATGCAACCGCGTGGTGGGATCAGGTCTGCGCGGCCTGTGGTGATAATGTTCCGATTCTGATATACAAGTTTAATAATAAGGCGATCAGGGTGTGCCTGCCGCTGTATGCTATTAACCCAAATTTGCCGCGAGATAACTCTCGTACAGCGGTTATCACCCTCGACGAGTGGTTCGTGCTGTTGAAAGAGTATTTTGATGCCCAGCAAGAGGCCGCGTAATGTCCAGAACGGATGATATCGACATCTTTGGCTACAACTTGGGTGGCTCAGTCGGCCAGATGATGGGCCGGCGTCCTGAGATTGAGGTTCCTGACCTAAGCCCAGCCCAGATGGCCAACATTGGGGCCGCATTTGCTGATCCCTTGGGGATGATTGACATTAGCGGCGAGTTCCCTGAGTTCCCTGCGGGTGATGTTTCGATTTCTGGCATGGTTATGGAAGGCCCGAGGTCACCTAGCCTTGCTGAAAATTTGCGCGAAGGCAACTATGGGTCAGCGGTTCTTCAGGGAATCGGTGTAGTGCCCGTTGTAGGCGGCGTTATGAGGGCCGCTCGCGGTGTGATCAAGGGCGCTGATCGTCTTGAGAGGGCTAAGAAGGCTGGTTTTGACACTGATACGGTGTATTACCATGCCACGGATAAGTTTGAGGGTGATTCTCTTGATTTCACAAGCTTAAAGCCGTCTGAGCGCGGCAAGCTTGGCCCCGGGATCTATGTTGCCCAAGACCCTCGGTACACTGAGAAATACATCCGCACCTTCAAAGAAAAGGGTAAAGACTTTACCGAAGAGAGCTTTGATGAAGGCGCTCGTATCCTGCCTGTTTTTATTCGAGGCAAGGTTGGTACAGATGAGGATTTTGGTGCCGCGATAGAGAGCGTGAGAAAGTCGGTCAAGGATAATACTGACTTTCAATTGATCAAGCGCAAGGCTCAAAAAAAGATGGCCAAGGACGGGTTCTCAGGCTTCAAGGTTGGTAGTGAGCTTGTCATCTTCAATCCAAAGGATGTTCGCTCTGTGAATGCCGTTTTTGAAGACCCAAAATCCGCCGAGCTGCTCAAAGCCAACGGCGGTGAGATACGCAAGTTTAGCAAGGGCGGCATCGTCGATTTAATTCTCAAGGGTGCATTTGATCCACGGTTTGACCCACGGGTTAAGGAGCAGGATATGCTCCGCAACCTTGAGGCTGAGATTGTCGAGAGGGCTGACACTCAGCCCATGCCCGGGATTTCTTTATCTGAGCTTGAGGGTGAAGATTTTGTCACCTCGATGACTGATAGGACTCGCGCTGGTGCTGACGTTAGGAGCATCAATAGAATTGAGTTGATTGACCCGATATACCTCCCGGGCGGTCAGGGTTTTATGTTTAACAATCCCAGCGCGGTTTGGTCTTCTGGAGAAAAGCCGTCTCGTGAAATTTTAGAGATGGCTAGAGAGTTAAAGTCCAAGTCTGGCAAAGACCCGTTGTATATCCCATGGCGCATGGCTCCGACTGGCGGTGATTTTGCCACCACTACTGGCGAGTTAATGCTTGGTTACGCCGCATCCAATATGACCAAGGCCACGAAAAAGGCGCTAGACAAGGCGATCCGCGATTATCGGACGACAGGCTCGATGAAAAAAGGCAAGCGTGTAGGCGCTGGCCGAAAGATTGAAGGATGGAAAGGCTTGGATGACCCAAGCTCAGTGCAAGTTTGGCGTAACACCCCGGACGCAGTTCGCAAAGAACTCATGAACATGATGGACGTGGAGTTCCGCAACAAAGGCGGTTTATCCATAGGCGCGGCACGTTTGATCAATGCCGATCCTACGCAGCTCGTTGGTCGTGATGCTGGTATTCAGAACGTGGGCCGTATTTTTGCTGATATCGACATATTCGAGTCTGATCACCCGTCTTATCCTTTTGCGGTGCCGGGATCTGGCGTAGGTGTGCTCAGGAAGGCTGATGAGGCAACGGTTTTCGACCTGTTACCAGAGGCTAGATTCGGCGCGTCTCAGAAGAAAGTAAAAGATCCTGCGAACCCAACGGCTCAAGAAGTACGTGCGCTCCAGATGAAGCCTTATGGCGGCACGATTACGGAAAAAATACTTCGCCGCATGGAGGCTCGCGGTGTCGATATAAACTCTATCGCCGGGCTTTCTGGTGGTGCCCTGACATTTACCCTGATAGCGGGTGGTTTGGTGACCCCGCAGGAGGCTGAGGCTGGGGTGATTAAGGAATTTGCCGAGCGAATGATGAAAGCTGATCAGATGGGTCTTTCTACCGATCAGATCCTGTACCACGGCTCTACCTTTGATATCGAGAAGTTTGTACCCAGTCCTAATACAGACAACGATTTCGGCACCGGCACCTACCTGACCATTTCGCCTAGCGATGCTTCTAGAAACTACGCAGGCGAAGGGCCAGATCTAACCAATCGCATCAACACTCTTTCTGAAAGCATTCAAGACAGCTTGGAAAGTGACTGGGATCTAAACCCAGACTTTTGGAACAAGATAAACGACCCAGAAGTGTTTGCCAAAGTTGAAAAGCTGGTTGATGAGTTTCAGGAAAATCGTGACAGCGCGGTACTTGAAAAAGCCGCCAACCTCGCCGCCAAGACAATTCTAAAAGGCCAGAACGAGGGCGTAATATATCCCGTCTTCGTAAATAACAACGACTTTGCGGTCATTGGTGGTAAGAATAAGACGGTCATTGACCTTGATCGGGAACAGTATTACGACTCGGCTAGAGAGGAATTAGATCGATCTAACTTTGATAGCGATGATGATTTTGAGGATGCTGTATTCGAGTACGCTGAAGAACTTGAAAACAGTGATTATGAAAGCCCTATTGCAAGCCTTGCAGACACGCTCAGGTATGCTGGCGCAAGCGACGAAGCGGTTGCCGAGGCAATAGATTCGGTTTTGGAAGCAGGCGAGATAGATTTAACTGAAATCAATGACATCATCCGCAGATCTTACAGTGAAGATTTTGACACTGGCGAAATGCTTAACAACGGCCAGATCATGCAGAATGTTCTGACCGATCTTGGTTACAAGGGCGTTGTAGATAATACAACCGGCGCTAAATTTGCCAACATGGGTTCAGGTGGCATGCACACCATCGTGTTCCCCGGTAACGAGAACCTAATCCGCTCGATCAATGCTAAGTTTGACCCAGAAAACGCTGACTCACCGAACATATTGGCCAGTGCCCCACCAATTTTGGCCCCCGTTGCTGGCGCTACTTTTTTGGCCACCGCATTGTCATCCCAAGAAGCCGAAGCTGGCGGATTAGGTAGCCTGCATTCCTCGATGAAGAAGGCTAGGGCCGAAAGCGTCAAGCAAGCAAAAGAGCAAGGTTATGATTTAGACAACGTCATGTACCACGCCAGCAAGCAGGATATCGAAGAGTTTGTGCCGGGTTACTCTGACGGGCTGATTTTCTTGACCCCTAACAAGGAATTCGCAAATGACTGGTTAGGCAAGGGCAAGTTTCAAGAAAGGCAGGGTGGAACGGGGTCAATTGAAGGTGTAAGGGCTGAGAAGAAACGGCTTGGGGAAGAGATAGATAAGATTCTTGAATCTTTGCCCGAAGATCAACGCGATCAATACTACGAAGAAATTTTACTTCCTCGGCAGCAGCAGCTTTTTAAAGATGAGCGATTAGCCGACAGCGCCATCTACCCCGTTGTTACTAGGACTAAAAAACCGTTTGTGCCGAGCAAAAATGTTGATGTGTTAGAGGAGTTGTACGGTAAAGAGTACCTAGACGCACCATTCGGCAGCGGGTTTGCTACATACAGAGATGCCTTGAAAGACGGGAATTACCTCCTGTATGAAAACAAACAGGTTGTGGATTTCCTGAAAAGCAAGGGTTACGACTCGATGTTTTTGAAAGAGAGCGCCGGTGAAAACAAGCCATTCACCACACTGGCCGTTTTCGAGCCGAATAACATAAGGTCAGTCAACGCAAAGTTTGATCCTAAGAAAAAAGATTCACCCCAGATATTGGCAAGTGCTCCTTTTGTTGGAGGCGCAGCCCTAGCCATGGGATCTGTACAAGATGCTCGGGCGGCTCAATTGGCTGCTGAAGCCGCTGGCGCTGAAGTATTCATGGACGCAGCGTCAGGAATAGTCGGCCCAATTGTTGGCGGCGTTGCCGGGCTTGTGGAGTATCTCAACCCCTATAGCGACAGAGAGGGTAAGGGCGAAAGGATCAAGCGATACAGGGAAGGTGTTGGGGAAGCTTTGAATTACGAGCCGCGCAGCGAGCTTGGAAAAGATATGAGCCAGTCTGCCATGGAAGGTATCGCAGGTTTGCTGAGTCCTGTTGTTCAGGCGGTTGCGCCAACGGCCAGACAGTTTGCAGATTATGCCACCAACCCAGACAACGTGATGGATGACTACGGCTTAAACGTAATTCCTGCCCTGTACCAAGGTGGGAAGTATATTTACGAAGATATCTTTGGAGAGCCAGAGCGCGAGGCGGTCAAGAGTGCTATAGATGTTGCCCTCTAGAAAACTCCGCCTTAATTTTGATTGCCACCTCTTCATCTTGATCTAGCGCCTCAGCCAGAGTCTCTTCGATCATGTCTTGAAGGGCGTCGATGTCGCTTAACTTCGTCACGTCAAGTTCGATTAATACCGTTATCTTTTTCATCGATGCCACGCTCCTGCTTCCACAACCTGATGATGTAGCCGGCCTCTGGGCCAGCGTCATGCTCATTATGCAGGACATGGCGGTATAACTTCATGGCCTTTTTGCTATTGGCTGGTAGCTGCATCCGCAGTGCAGCCATGTCGAGTGATGAGAAATACTTATCCATCTAGCCTCCTAAATATTCGTGCGAGTAAGAAAAAACTTTTCTTACGTCCCAATTTAAGTTTTTATTGCCTCCCGCATCACCACGAACTTTCATGTTTTTTGATGTTGCTCTCCATTTGTCAGACTTGTTGCGATAAACGCCCATGCGAGGATGAGTTGTCTTGCTAAAGTATCTTTTGCCTTCGCTCAAGTGTATTTCTCCAACAGCATCACTAATCCTAACCCCCAGTCCCAACCCTTGATAGTCTGGCAAAACAACGGTTCTATGGCCCCTAAAAGCTTTTTTAAGCGTTCCGCTTGGCATACTTATGGCTGAGGCAAATCCAACAACATTTGATCCCCAGAGGCAAATCCAGTGTCTTGCACTTTTATTGATGTTTTCTGAGAGATAGTGATGGTGGCTGAAGGTTGTCCACGCCTCTGGCCCACAAGGTAGCAGCTCCAATTCAATGCTGGGTTGCCGAAGACTCCCCCTTGGGAGGTATTCACCCGTCAAGGTGTCAAAAACCCAGTCTGGCCTGAGCCAGTCAATTATGTCGTAGTGGCAAGACGCAAAGACAACGGACTTTAAGTTATGCTTTTTGATGTAGCGATGAATAGCAGAAGAGCAAGATTTAGCAACAGACCTATCGACCACGCTGGTAAACTCGTCTATCACCGCGCCATCACCCAAACTTCGGGCTAAATCTGCCCTGTATTTCTCTCCAGTGGACAATATTCCGTATGGCCTAAACCAAGCGGGAACACTGTTTAGCCCCACGGCTGAGAGTTTATTTTGCGCGTCTTCAGCATTAAAAAAGTGAGAGACTATAGCCTTATCGTCTTCCCATTGGTGCTGTCTCTCACACCCATACTGCTTGAGCAAAGTTGACTTACCACTACCCGAAGGCCCGACAATTAACCCAATACCGAAGTCTTTAGTGTGCGGCGGCATAGATGGTATCTGACATTCAGAAACGCCGTTAAAGTCATAATCAAAATTTGACGATACAGCTTCGGTTATTTCGTCTTGGCTTATGCCTTCACGCTTTAGTGTTTGTTTCATATAACCCCCAGATTGTTCCATGTGAAACATTATAGCGTTTTCAAAAAACTTTTAAGGTTGTTGTTTTTTACGGCGTCAAACGCCTCCTCAAACACTTCTTCCATACCAAGCTCTTTGGCTAGGGCTTTGATCGCCTTGCGCTCGTTGACCCCGCGCTGCCAGACGCTATGGTCATCCGAGTAGTCGAAGTACCAGTCGTGAGTTGCAAGCATTCGCTTGAGCCGTGACAGGCCATCAAGCTCCGAGATCTTATCGGCTTCTAATCTGTGGTATCTCATTCACGTTCTCCATTGGTTGATTCCTCGACCTTACCAGAAGACGTGTCCATATGCAAACCCCTACACATCTAAATAATTGTTTGCACATCGACACGTTATGCCCTAAGATGCAATTTCACTGACAGGAGAAACGCGATGAAAGATAAAGAATTGAGTGTTGAAGACCAGATGCTTGCAAAGGACTTGAGCCAGTTTGCTCGCCAGTACGACCTTGAGCCTATTGCGGCGATGCTGCTCCCGGGACTTTTCCGCAAGGCCTCTGCGGAGACTGATGTTGAGCTGCTTGCTCTTTCGACTAGGGCTTTGGGGATCAAGGAGCTTGGCGATTACCTTGCAGACCGCGCACGGGTGTTGTCCGAGACCGATGCGGCCAAAGAGATCTGGGCGGAGTACATTCAGGAGGGCGCAGCATGAGCAACTGGCACAGCGACTATATTCGCAACTGCAAAAAACGCAGCGTCGATTCACTAAGGTATGTCATCGAGGATTGCAGGCAAGCTATGATTGCCATGCCTGATAATCCAAAAGCGGGTCAGTATCAAGACGAGATTATCTATTGCTTCGCGGAACTCAAACGCAGAGAAAAATTCTCGCAGACTCAGGAGGGCGCAGCATGAGCGCCCAAGCGAAGAAAGTTTTTTACAACCGGGTGCGGCGCACTTGCCTGAAGCACGGCATCGACATCGTCTATGATGGGATGCCAAAGGCGGTCTACGGCATAGAGCTGGTTAAGGATGGTCAGGTAATGTTCGCTGATCGCAGCAACAACAGCATGCCTTTGGACATCAACTGGCAACGGCTGCACGAAGAGATGTCCGAGTACGGATTCAAGGGAGGCGTGAAATGAGCGGCAATCCATTAAAGCAGGTCAACAACATTTACGGATACGTGCGCGTGTCTACTGACGAGCAGGTCAAGTCTGGTATCTCGCTTGAGACGCAGAAGCAACAGATCAGTGAGTTCGTGCGTGAAAAGTACAACCGTGATGTGACCGAGTTCTTTGCCGACGAGGGCGTGTCCGGCACCCACGCTGTCCTCGACCGACCCGCAAGCCGAGACATGACTGACGTGATCGACCGTCATGACGTGGTGATCTGCACCCGCCTTGACCGACTCAGCCGATCCAGCTCTGACCTTCTTGGCATGATTCCGGTCTTGCAGGACATCGGGATCACCCTGTACTTCTGCGAACAGTTTGGCGAGATGCCGATTGTCTATCCTGACGCTGGCAGGTCTAAGGGTCTCGATGCTAAATTTGACATGAACTCTATGGCAAATCAGATTATGCTAATGGTATTGTCGGCGGTTGCTGAGATCGAGCATGCGACAATCAAGGATCGATTTGCGGCGGGTAAGCTTGACTGGGCCTCACGCGGCTACGCCATCGGCGGATCTGCTCCCTACGGCTTCCGTCACGAAGAGGTCAAGACCGGCAGCAAGACTCGCAAGAAGCTTGTCGAGATCCCTGAAGAGCAGGCGGTGCTCAAGACGATCTACAGGCTCCACGGTCGAGGCCTTGGGCCGCGAAAGATCGCAAAGCAGGTCAATAGCTTACACAGTATTCCCCCGCTGACGCACTCGAAGGTGCAGCGCATACTGAACAGAAAGTTTCAGGGTATCCCTAGCGCGGCGTAAGCTTTATTATAGGCACCTGATTGGAGATCAATATGACGGCTTTAGAAGACATTCAAGAGGCGATTAAGACGATGGAGGCCTCTCTTGCGACAGACTTTATGACAGACGCTGTGCGCGACATCATGAGCACCGCTGTCCGATTATTGAAAGACGCAGAAGCCAAGCTAGAAGATGGCTAACATAAACGGCTGGGGCCGTGGCGGTTGGGGAGAAGGCGCTTGGAGCACCCCATTACCCGTCGAGCCAGTCGGTCAGGCGGTCACGTCAGGCGTTGGCTCGCTATCGGTTACTGGAGAGGCTAACCTCACCCTAACAGGTCAGGCGATTACCTCGGGCTTAGGCGCTCCCGTTGTAGCGGCTGCTGCTGTTGTAAGCGTCACCGGCCTAGCGATCACCTCGGCCATTGGCCCGAATGTTACGGTTACTGGCAAGGCTAATATCACGCCTACTGGGCAGGCCATTACCTCTGGCGTAGGCGCACCCGCAGTTGATGCCGAGGCTAACGTACCAGTCACGGGTCAGGCGATCACCTCTGCCGTTGGATCGGTCACCACGGATGCAGAGGCCAACGTCACCCTGACAGGTCAGGCCATTACGTCCGCGCTAGGATCTCCATCGGTTGACGCTGAGGCTAACGTCTCGGTATCTGGTCAGGCCATCACATCGGGAATTGGCTCAATTCAAGTTGTCGCCCGGGCTATTGTTGAACTGACAGGGCAAGCCATTACCACAGGCGTTGGCGCTCCCACCGTCACAGGGAAGGCAAACCTGACCCTCACAGGGCAAGCGATCACCTCTGCTGTTGGCACGGCTACCGTGCGAACGGTTAACTATATTTATGTTGACGGACAACAGATAAACTCTTCTGTTGGTGCCGTTACTACAGTCGCAGGCTCGGTTGTCGAGCTTGTTGGCGTTTCAATGGTTGCAAGCGTAGGGGATATTCTGGTATGGGGAGAGATAGACACAAACCAAGACCCGAACTACAATTCAATTAATACAACACAATCGCCCGGCTACTCGACCATCGACACTAGCCAGTCAGCAGGGTATGAAGAGATTAAAGCTGGGCGGGACGCTGCCTAAAAACTTGAGGAAAATCAAATGGTTACCTACGTTAATGACCTCCGATTGTCGGAGTTGGCCACCGGAGAGGGAAGCGGAACTTGGGGCACAACCACAAATACCAACCTAGAATTAATTGGCGAGGCGCTAGGTTACGGCACCGAACAGTCTTTTAGCTCGGACGCTGACGCGACAACCACGATTGGAGATGGTGTTTCTGATCCAGCCCGTGCAATGTATTTTAAAGTCACATCCGCAGGCAGTTTAACGGCAACTAGGACGCTGACCATCGCGCCTAATACGGTATCTCGGGTCATGTTTATCGAGAACGCAACCACTGGCTCTCAATCGATTGCTATCTCTCAAGGCTCAGGCGCGAACGTCACGATTGCCACCGGCAAGACGGCAGTGGTTTATTTAGATGGCGCAGGCTCTGGTGCCGCAGTTGTTGACGCGATGGCGGGTGTTGATCCGGGTGTTACCGATACGCTGGCTGAGGTGTTGACGGCTGGTAACACTACTGGCGGTACAGACCTAGCCGTATCCACTGGCGATGACATTACGTTTGCTGATTCGTCCAAAGCCATCTTCGGCGCTGGCAGCGACCTACAGATTTATCATGATGGTTCTAATAGCTACATTGATGAAAGCGCCACAGGCTCACTTTTAATAAGAGGCTCTAATCTTCAGCTACGTTCTTATGGTACTAATGAATACTTTTTTACTGGCGTTGAAAACGGCGCGTCTACCATATATTACGATGGTTTAAACAAACTAGCCACCACAGCCACAGGCATTGATGTCACGGGAGGCTTTACAGCTACAGCGGCTTCTACTATTACCACCGCTGATAACTCTACGCAGCTAACGCTTATATCTACAGATGCAGATTCCGCTGTGGGCCCAGTCCTAGACTTATTCAGAAACTCAGCATCCCCCGGCAACTTTGACCTTCTTGGAAAACTTGTTTTCTCTGGTGAAGATGATGGTGGCAACAAAACTGAATACGCTCATTTACAAGCGTATCCCCAGACCATTACTGGCGGCGCTGAAAGTGGTTACTTTGAAATCCATACTTTAGTAGGGGGAACAGACAGATCACGAATTGAGGCTAATGCGACAGAGGTTTCTATTAACCCTACGGGTATAGATTCTAACTTCCGCGTTAGGTCTGGTAACAATACTAATGCTCTTTTTCTTGAGGGGAGTAACAGCTTCGTTGGACTTTCTACTAATGAGCCTTTAGAAAAACTGCAAATAGATGACGGCAACATTGTTATCTACAACACAGGCGTCTCTTCATCTGTAAACGCTACTATCGGGCATATAAGCGGCAGAGGCCGTGTTGGCTCAACTGACCCTCTTGCCAGAATATCTTTTGGGACTGATGCCGTTTACTACCACGGCGTTATGGATTTTCAATTAGCAGACGATTATGCCGTGGGTGCGTTAGAAACTCGGTTAAAGTTGTACACTGATGAGGCTGTTTTCAACGAAGCTGGTTCAAACGTAGACTTCCGCGTTGAGTCTGACAACCTAACTCATGCGTTTTTTGTTGAGGGTGGCACCGGACAATTAAGGGTCAATACAGCAAACTGGCCAAGCAATACGTTTGGAGATGCCGCTGGGCGACATATTGTAGGCGGCTCTAATGAACCCTTATTTGTTCTATGGAACGAAGCAAGTGTGGCGGCAAACAACATATCAACCCTTGCTATTGGTGCTAAATCTGCAACGGCAACTACAGCCTTTGGAGGCGGTTGGATTCGTGGAGGTTTAGAAAACAACTCAGATTCTGATGGATTTCTTGGTTTTTATACTACGAAGGATGCTGGAGCTAACGCAGAACAACTTCGCATATCCTCTTCAGGAGCGGCTACGTTTAGTTCTAGTGTGACGGCTCTTCAAGGAATATTTACTCAAACTGGTGGAGATTTTGCCGCAACATTCTCTACACCTTTTGATTATGTTGCTAAGTTTATTTCAACAGACTCTGCCGCCTTTATAGTTTTACAAGACAGTAATTCCACAGACAACTATAACCGTATAGGTGCTGTTGGCGACAGTATACAAATTGAATCAGGTAACGTAGAAAACGCACTATTTACTAGCACAGCATCGGTCTTTAATGAAAATTCTGTAGACATGGACTTCCGCGTTGAGTCTGACGGCAACGCTAATATGCTGTTTGTTGATGGTGGTTTAAACATAGTATCTGTTGGAAGTAGTTCTGTTTATCAAGCTGGAGCATTAGAAGTTTTTGCACAAAGTGATGCGTCTTCTCAAGGCGTTTCTATAAATGGAGCAAGTAGCGCAACATCCTTTAGATTGTATACCGTGGGTAACGTAGCAAAAATAGGAAGGGGTGGTGATAACCCAGCTATTTCTATTAGCTCAGGTAATGCGGTTACTATAAATGAGAACAGTCTAGACGTTGACTTCCGCGTTGAGTCTGACAATAACGCAAATATGCTGTTTATTGATGCTAATACTAATTATGTGCTTATTGGAAAAGACAGCACTTCCTCAACTGCGGACGGGCATGCATTTAGTCAATCGGGTACTTATGTTGCTGTATGCGATTTTAGTGGCGTTAATGAGCAAGTAATTTTTAACCAACAAGACGCCACTGGCACAACGCAAATGGACTTCCGTAATGGCAACGTGACTCGTGGTTACATTGAGTGGACTAACAGCGGGACAACCTATAACACAAGCTCCGATAGGAGAATGAAGGAAAACATCGCAGATGCTGATGATGCTGGTAGTTCTATAGATGCAATTCAAGTAAGAAAGTTCGACTGGATTGATGATGGAAGCCATCAACCTTACGGCATGATTGCTCAAGAACTAATCTCTATTGCCCCTGATGCAGTCAGTGGTTCGGAAGATTCTGAAAAAATGATGGCCGTAGACTACTCAAGATTAGTTCCCATGCTTATCAAAGAAATTCAATCTCTTCGTGCGCGAGTAGCGGACTTAGAATCATAACCCGTCATTAAAGGAGAATTTAAATGGCAATTACAAACACTTGGTCAGTATCTGACATGCAACACATGGACTCCGATGGTGGTGTCTTTTTAGTCTACTGGTCGATGGTAGCGGCAAGCGATGGTACGCCATCCTACACTGCTTCTGAAGGTGGCAAGCTGCGTTGTGAGTATGACGCTTCAAGCCCGACCTATATCCCATATGCTGATCTGACCGAATCCGATGTTTTGGGGTGGGTGTACACTAGCTTGATCGAAGGCGACGAAACTGCTGATGAAGCCAAGGCTCGGGTCGAAGCTGACCGTGACGCTAAGGTGCAAAAGCAAATTGATGCTGCTGCAACGACTGCGTCTGGCGTGCCTTGGTAATGATTGCAGAGCTTGTCGCTTTCAATGCTGCTTTTGGAGTAGTCAAGCAGTTCATTGGAAACGGCAAGGACTTGCACGATTGTTTCGGCCAGATAGGCCAGATGGTCAAT
>Ga0075466_1000325_pt1 | contig 17353 bp, 16 predicted proteins | sample DEB08_DNA_16_FD_71486 | JGI IMG/M metagenome (GOLD analysis project Ga0075466, IMG submission 71486) | Aqueous microbial communities from the Delaware River and Bay under freshwater to marine salinity gradient to study organic matter... | ecosystem: Environmental > Aquatic > Marine > Coastal ... | reverse complement strand
CCAACTAATGAAGAAAATGTCACTCCAATCATGGGAGAATTCATACAATCATACAAAGACCTCCCTACTTGCGTGTATCATATTCAAAAGAAATTTCGAAATGAAAAACGAGCCAAATCAGGACTCTTGCGAGGACGAGAGTTCGTAATGAAAGATGCTTATTCTTTTCACGCAGATATCAAAGACTTTGAGGGTTTTTATGAAAATGTAAAAAATGTCTATATGAAAATATTCGACAGACTTTGAATTAAAACAGACACGGTTATTGCAGACGCGGATGGTGGCGCTATCTCAGATAAAAACTCACATGAATTTCAAACCTTTTTAGAAGTATGAGAGGATACTATTGTACAAGATTCATCTGGATATTGTTACAACCTAGAACTTGCTTCTGGTATCGCTGATGATAAAAACAGTAGTGAGGCTGAAAATGCTATGGAATATATAGATTCTGTCCCAGAGATAGTAAACATGGCTAAAATGACGAAATACTTTCAGTCACCAGCATGGCAGATGCTCAAAACTGTGATCTATAAACTCGACTCATGAAAATTTGTGTGAGTCGCTATTCGCTGAGATCTCGATATCAATGAAATCAAACTCGGTAAATTTATTCGAGCAAATTATGAAAATGCTAGTTTTGAACTGGCTAATGAAGATGACCTAAAAACACTCGGAACCGTTCGAGGATTTATCTCTCCTCTCAAAGACTCTCAGCTTGATGTAGAATTTTATGGAGACCTATCACTCAAAACAGTAAAAAACATGTTCTGAGGGGCTAATAAGGTAGCTAAATCAACCAAAAATATGAACCTCGCTGATCTAGATCTCAAAGATTTAGTAGATTTCAACGAACCAGTAGAGGGTTTCACTTCTCACAATGTATCTTGAGAAAAACTCACATTCAGAAAAGCTTCAGAAATAGGAAACATATTCCACCTATGAACAAAATACTCAAAACCATTTAAGCTCAGTTTTCTCGATGCAAACAACGTCAACATAGACGAAGTGCAAATGGGTTGTTATGGTATCTGAGTATCCAGGCTCATGGGAGTTATGGCAGAGTATTTTATGAGTGAAAAATGAATCGCCTGGCCAGAGGCTATTGCTCCAGCTACACACTATATCATAGTCATGTGAGAGCAAAACATAGAGGCAGCAGTAAAACTTGGTACTGAGCTAGAATCACAGTGAAAAACAGTTATTCTCGATGATAGGATGGGTCGTAAAGATGGATTCGGGCAAAAAGCCTGAGACTGCGAACTCTTCTGAATACCAAACAGGATAGTACTCTCTCCTAAGACTCTCGAACTATGAGGATATGAACTCCAAACCAGGGGTCAAGAACCACAAATAATTAAACTTTAATCAATTTACTTGACAAATATTATTTTTATATATAATAAATATATTATTAAACTAATTTAGAAAAATATGACTGGAGCAGTACTATTAAATAACCATCTCACAGGAGGACAACAAAAAATAATTGATCAAGCAGCTGATGAGCATTCATCAACACCTTCATATAACGGAATACAAATTGTTTTTCATACTCCTGAACAAACTCAGAAAGAGCTACAACGCTTAGAAAAACATTTTGGAGTGACTGAACATACTGCAGTTACACTAATGGGTACAAGAACTCTTTTGTTAGCTAGTTTGCATGAAATTAAATATGCTCATGCTTGAGAACCAATAAATATGAAGACGAATGAGACTATGCCTTTCCTTTCAGTGAAAACACAAGAACCGATTAATTTATGAAAAGAAGGAATAGAAAGAGTTTTGCTTAATTGAAAAGATCAAATGGGATCAGAAGAAAGTTCTTGGATGTAAAATTATAAAAAAATCTCCCAAATGGGAGATTTTTTTTGTTCTTTCCTATTAACTACACTTCTACTACTTCAGCATCAGGAGCATTTCTCATCACTGAGTCTATCCCATTATCACAAGCAGCATCTGATTCATATACTTCAGAAGTTCCAATAACCTGACCATTTCCAGCCTTGAGGTTAAACTTACATCCTCCATTTTTTGTTTCAGCTACTTCAAAGTTTGCCTTGTCAGCAGAATTTTTTCGAGCCGATGCAATTCCATTTTCACAACCATCGCTACTAGAATATCATTCAGAAGCTAAAATAATCTGTCCGTTTCCGGCTTTTAGTCTAAATCTAGATTCACCAGCCTTATCTGTGTATACTTCAAATTTTCACATATTTTAAAAAGTTATATTGTAAACAAGACTATTCTAATTAAAATAAGATGGATTTCAAATATTAAGTAACAAAATCCTTGTATCCTCCCTCTCCTATAAGGAGAGGGAATGAGGGTGAGGTATATACAAAAATGCTGAAAGACAAAACTATTGGATGGATTGGGGCTGGTGTGATGGGACATGCTATGCTTCAACACCTTATAAAGGAAGGATATAGGGTACTAGTATACAACAGGACCAGATCAAAAACTGATGACCTCGTAGCACTATGAGCCAGCTATATCGACTCTATCGCAGAGCTATCTGCGGGGTCTGATGTCATCTTTACTATTATTGGTGATCCACAAAACGTACGAGAAACGTATTTATGATCAAAAGGTATCATCGAGAATGCAAAGCCAGGATCTATACTTGTTGATATGACGACAACTCAGCCTTCGCTCGCAGCAGAGATATTTGAGGCTGCCGAAGCAAAAGATATTCTTTCACTCGATGCACCTGTCTCTGGTTGAGACGTGTGAGCTATCGCTGGAACTCTCTCTATCATGGTGTGATGAGAACAGGCAACATACGATGCGATACTCCCACTATTTGAACTCATGTGAAAATCTATCGTCTATTGTGGTGAAGCCGGCTATGGTCAACATACCAAGATGGCCAATCAGATAGGGATAGCTGGAAATACTATCGCTCTATGTGAAGCTCTGGTCTATGCAGAAAAAATGAACCTAGACTTAGAAAAGACTATTACAGTAGTCTCTGGTTGAGCTGCTGGAAGCTGGGGATGGAATAACCTCGCTCCAAGAATCATAAACAACGATCTCGATACTTGTTTTTTTATAAAGCATTTTGTAAAAGATATGCGTATCGCACTCGATGAATGTAATAAGCGCAATATTACTCTGCCCTGACTCGCTCTCGTACATCAACTCTACACCTCACTCATGGCAGCTGGAGATGGAAATCTATGAACCCAAGCTCTTATAAAAGCTATTCGAAAACTCAATAACATATAAAATCCATGATTAAAATATATATCTTTGCCGATGCTATGAAGCATTTTAATGATGCAGTCAAAGAATACGATAAACGCCTATGACGACAATGTAAGATCATCAAACTCAAGCCAGTAAAAAAATGAACTCCTGCCCAAATAATTGAAGCTGAAACACTCATACTCAAAGAAAAGATAGAAAAGGAGAATGCCTATAAGGTTGTTCTCTCTCCTGCCTGAGCATCGCTCAATACCTTTGCTTTTCACAAACTCATTGAAGACAATAAGCAGATCTACCCTCACATCATATTTTGTATCTGAGGAGCTTATTGACTTGACTATAAAATATTAAAGCCTATTATGAATAAAGAGCTTTCACTCTCCGGCTTCATACTGCCTCACGCACTCGCACTTACTATTGTGCTCGAACAGGTGTACAGAGCCTATATGATCGAGAGAGGAAGCGATTATCATAAATAATACTTTCATGGATCAAGCACCTCAAACATCAGATTTACTCAATGTTACTGAACATCACCCTGAAGGTGAAACGGGTAATTTTATAATATTTTTAGTGTGTGAATACCTCGCTAATATAAGAAGTGATACAAAAAAACGTATAGACATGATTCTCGAAATGTGATGAAGTATCGTATGCATACAGAGAAATGATATATACACAACTCATCAACTCAATGGTCTGGAAGATGCAAAGAATGAAATACAAGAACAAATAGCATACTACCAAGAAAAATTTAGTGCAATATCGCAATTTGATTGGTGAGTCAGTTTGGGTTGAACAATGCTATTAGCAAATATAAGAAATGAGCTTGGTCGTACAAAAATACCTATGTTTTGGGAGTCTCCTGCTTTAGATACTCTATCTGCCTGGGAATTAACATTAAATGATTTCTATACACGATTCAAAAAAATATTTATTAACAGAAATCCGATTCAGGCAAAAGAAAAATGAATAGATGAAAATATAGATGCTAATAAGAGTAATGTCCGATTCTTAAAAAAATTACAAAAATCCATCGAGAAGCTAAAGGGGAAGCTATGAAATATTTATATTTGATTAGAAGAAAATGATAGATTAAAACAAGAAGCTGTACTTCAACAACTTGACTGTCTAATAACGAGACTTTCAAACACAAGACATACTAAATTTACAGATGCAGCGAGAAATATGATGATGGATATGGTACAAACAAATATGTGAAATAAATAGAAAACTATATATCTATCAAATTAATTTTTGATAACTTTCCATAAAAATACAAAAATTGCATTCCCAACTTTGGATAATTGTCTGGATTTATTTGGTGAAGTAGCAAGACGATAGAGCCATTCTAAACCTAGTTTTGAAAACACTCTTGGAGCTCGTTTTTGGAAGCCTATAAAATAATCAAAACTACTCCCTACTCACAATCACAGTTTCAGATTTGGACATTGTGCCATAACATCTAACACACATTGTTCTTGAGCTTTCATGCCAAAAGTAGAAAATAATATCTTTGCATCAGATTTTTGAACCTGAGACTGAATGCTGAGTTTTTCATCAGGATTATATACATAGAAATCAAAAAGTAGTCATGGAAATTTTTGTGATAGGTTCTTCTCAAATACCTTCTGAGAAGCAACTTTAGGAAGGTCTGTTGGATTATATCGATCTAAAATAACTACTCTAATGTTATTGTTCATTGAATAATTGAGTAAGAGCTTTGTCAGATCACTTCAACATATTCTCTCTCCATATTTTTTGTAGAGCATGTCTCGTTTGAAGAAAAGATTGAAAAAAAAGTATGGGAGTAAAGCTACTCGCAGAAACCTTGAATCATATTCAAGCATCTGAACAGCAATATAGAGACCAATACCATCTGGAATCAAATAGTCTGCTTGCCCTAAAATATCTCTAAATTCAGCATCACTGGCTTGCTTTAAGAGTATTTCAGGATTGGGAGTAAAGATAGCCTTCCCTTTTTCTCCATTTAAAATACCAGGCAAGTCAGTTAAAATCTGATCACTTGAAGTGGAAGTAAATTGTATTCAAAATATTTTCACGGAAATTGGTTTTTGTATATAATCTAGTTCTAATTAAAATTATAATAACAAAATATGAATCTAAAGCAACAAGTTATCGAGAGTCTCACTCAATCTGGTTTCCCAGATTTTGATTTTTTATTTTCGCCTCAAGTCATTGGTATCTCAGCTGAATTACTCGATGAGCTCCTTAAGAAAGAAAAACAAGAGTTTCAAGATATACTCAAAACACCAGAGGGTGAAATAAATTTTGATACCTTCGAAGATCTTTCACTACTCGATATGTTTTGGGGATATTTAGAGCATTCAAAATCAGTAGATAGCAACGATACTATCCGAAAAATAATAGAAGACTTTGAACCCAAACTTATGGACTTTAGTAACGAAGTAGCCTACTGCAAGAGATACTTTGAAATGTATGAATTCTGCCTAAAAAATAGCACACTCGATGCAGAGCAAACAAAAATCATCTCAGATACGATCAAAAATTACAAGATCAGGTGAATTAATCTTGATACAAAAAAGCAAGAAGAGCTCAAAAAAATTAATAAAGACCTCTCAAAACTCACGACAAAGTTTTCAAACAACGCACTCGATAGTGAAAATGAATTTGAGTATCATATAGAATCAGATCAATACCTGAAAGAACTTCCTGAAGATGTATTAGCCTGAGCAAAAAAACGAGCAGCAGATACACCGGGATTTATGTTTTCATCAGACCCCAGTGAATACGTCGCTATTATGAAGTACTGTGACGATAGCAAGATCCGAAAAGACTTTTATATCGCTCGAGGATCAACAGCCAGTAGTGGTACGTATGATAATAGAGCGATAGTACTCGACATACTCAAGCTGAAAAACAAAAAAGCTCAACTGCTTGGTTATAAAAACTATGGCGAACTCTCTCTTGAATTTAAAATGGCCGATACTCCAGAGCAGATTTTAAAACTTACTTGAAATGTTGCTCAGCGAGCTAGAATCAAGGCGGAAAGTGAAGTAGAAATGCTCAAAGAGTATTTTAAAATCGATACCCTCAACGATTGGGATACTGGTTATTATATGCGAAAATACAAGCAAGATAATTACAACCTTGACGACAAAGTTCTCAAACCATATTTTGAATACAACAATGTTCTTACGGGATTACATAATATAGTAGAAAGACTCTATGGTATTGAAATGAAAAAAACAAACATAAAAAGTTATCATAGCGATGTTGTTGTCTATGAAGTATACAAAAATGAAAAGCTCATTTCATACTATTTTCTCGATGCATTTTTTCGACCAGAAAAGCGCAGCGGAGCATGGGCCAACAACATTCGAACCACTTTTAAATGATCTATCCCTGTAGTGCTCAATGTCTGTAATTTTACTCCACCAGATGAAAATTGACTATCACTACTGACTAAAAGTGACGTAGAAACTATCTTTCATGAATTTGGTCATGGTCTCCATGAAATGAGTTCAAAATCAAAATATTCAGAACTAACTGGGTTTGGTGTAGAATGGGACTTCGTAGAAGTACCATCGCAGTTTATGGAACACTGGAGTGAAACAAAGCAGAGTCTAGATCTCTTTGCAAAGCACTACCAAAGTGGAGAAACTATTCCTGAAGAACTGTTAGCTAACATGGAAATATCTTCAAAAATATGAAATGGTATGTGAGTGCTTGGTCAATGTAGTTATGCTATTATGGACATGCTTCTTCATAGCGAAGACCTTCCTGGATCAGTAGAAGAGCTCGATAAAAAAACGCTCGAGATAAATAATAAATACAGTATTAATCAAAAATTACCAGGATATAAGATGTATGCCAGCTTTGGACACATATTTGCATGAGGGTATTCTGCAGGATATTATAGCTACATGTGGGCTGAAATGCTCGAGCTTGATATCTGGAGAGAATTTCAAAAAAATTGAATATTTGATAGTAAAACGGCCTCAAATTATTTCGATAATTTACTATCAGCAGGATCACAGCTCCCCGCATCACAAATTTTCAAAAATACTATGTGACGAGAGGTAGACCTAGAATGATTTTTTGAATACAAAGGTATATAATTGCAATCTTATAAAAAAATACTAAAATGATACTTAGTATTTTTTTGTCACTTTTATTCTCTTTTCCCGTTATAAAACATGTCTGAAACAGACCTTATACATAAATGCCAGGCTTGAGAGCTAGAACACTTTTGAGAACTCTATGAACTCTATATAGATAAAATATATAGATTTTGCTATCTCAAAACCAGCAATAGAGAACTCGCTGAAGATATTAGTAGTAGTGTCTTTGTGAAAGCCTTAGAAAAAATTACCGACTTTGATTCAGGAACAGGATCAAGCTTTCAGGCGTGGCTGTATAAAATAGCCTATAATAAAATTGTTGACCACTATAGAAGTAATAAGGAGTCTCCCAGTCTCGAACAACTTCTCGAGTATCATTTTTATAAGAGTCATGATTTTGAAAAACAAATAGATGACAAAGATAAGCTGAGTAAGGTGAGAGAATTTTTAAATACTCTCAAGCCAATACAAGCTGAAATTGTATTGCTACGAATATGGGAAGATCTCTCATATGAAGAAATATCAGAAATTACCTGAAAAACAATCGACAACGCAAAACAAATATTTTCTCGAAGCCTCAAAAAAATCCAAGCAAACATTACTTCTCTCATATTATTACTCCTACTTATATAAGATGAACAAAAAAATAGAATCATTTTTACAAGATATTCACTCTCTCCCAGATGAAAAACTTGATACCAAGCAGCTAGAAGCCAATCTAGAAATGCTTCTTTCAAGTAGTCCCGAAATAAAAGCTGACGAAGCCTTTAAAAGTAAACTCAAGGCAAGACTTGCTGGTATAGTTGAGTTTAAGCAGTGAGCTAATGCCGTGAGAAAATTTTCATACCTCAAAGTGCTCTTCCCTATATTTGCCTGCTTAGTATTGGTAGTGTGAGTGTTTTCAATGATAGACATAAAGCTCTTTAACTGAGATACCAGCAACATAGTAGCTCTCCAAGATGAATCAAACCCCCATCCCCCTACGGGTATTTCTCCCTTACAGGAGGAAGAAAATTCTACTGCAGCTAGTGTAAAAAATAGTAAACTCTCCATAAAAGAAAAAATTCTCGCTAGAGCTGCTGAACAAAAGGTAAGTATTGAAATTTCAGTTCCTTCTACTATAGTCGAAACTCAAGTCCCTGATGTTCAAGTAGAAGATGAGCAAATCGAAATAAAGACAGAAGAAGCTCCTCTAGAAGATATCCTAGAACCAACACCCGCTACAACAATATCAAACTTTTCCACACAACTCAAATGATCTCCACCCGTCAATGACACACCTGAAGCTGACCTAAGTATTGAGGATATTGAAAAACCGGTGGAAGAAGAAGTGCTCCCGAGTTTTATAGAAGATTTATTAGAGCTAGGGAATGACTCAGATGAATCCCCCTCACAAAGTGAAGCACAAGAGGGTGAAATAGCTCAAGAGATATTTACCCAAAGTTGTGAAAGCTTTGAATGACAAATACAAACTCAATCTGGATCTATAATATGTGTGAAAGACGAAATAGATATCTGTAGTCAGCTAGACTATGAAAATGGTACATGTGACTTTTTAGAATAATTTTGTCACGAAACCATATCCAAAACGTTATACTCAATAGAAATTATTTACTTTTTAAAACACACCTATGAACAAATTAATTTCAGCCATCATTATTACAGCAGCATTATTTGGATCATCATATGCTGCAACCGAAGATACCAGTATTATCGATGAACTCAATAACACAGATAAAGAGCAACTTCAATTTACTATGAAGACCTTTGACAGTTGTAATAATTTTGAAGATGTCATGTGAGATTATATCAAAGATTATTGGAAAAATAATCAAAGCCAATATTTATATCGAAGAGGTGGATGAGAAGTTCTTGGTGACTTACTTTGAGGATTAGAAGACTCTGAATCAGCAGATGCTCCGCAAGCAAAATCTGTTTCAGCGAATGCGAGTGGATGAGAAGCAGATTTTTCAGAGACAAATACACAAGTATCTTGAGTAGATGAATCAGATATAGTAAAAACTGATGGAAAACATATCTACTACTATAATAGTAAAGATAAGTATATATATATATTAGATGCTGCTGATAAAAAAGTAGTGAAAAAGATAAAAATACCAAAAAACTTCTATGCGCCTGTTATGTATATAGATGATAATAGACTCACTATTATATCATCATGATATGCCAATGGAAATTATAGTGGATACTGGATTAATCGAAGTTCAAAAACATATACTATTGTATTTGATACCAGCGATATAGAAAAACCAAAACTCCTCAAGCTCTATGTATCTGATGGAAATCTAGCAAAGTCACGAAAAATTGGTGACTACGTATATATTATCAGTAACAACTACTTTAATATCCCTTATTATAGTTTTAAGTCAGAAGACGATATTGATCTAGAAATTTCAAAAATGCTTCCTAAAAAACTCGATATCAGCCAAACTTCTAATTCGTCAGATCAAAACCTAAAAATAAAAGGACAAGAATACCCTTACAACGTAAAAGCTGGGAATGCTGCGAAATGTAGTGATATAGAATACATTCTTCCTGATGAAGATACGATCAAGAAAGTAGGATTTAATCCTTCGTACAACATTATTTCAGTAGTAAATGTAGCTGATACTACTCAAGAAGTGACTACAAAAGTAATTGCCGGAAGTAATAGTGAAATTTATATGAGTCTCGATAATCTCTATATGACTTCTAGTATGTATACTCCTGGTCAATATAGTTGTCCATTTAACGCTCGATGTATCGCTCCATTTTTCCAAGCTGGATCAAGCAATACTCTCGTTCACAAACTCAACATAGATAAAAATAAACTCACATTCCAAGACTCTAACATGATTCCTGGAAGCCCACTCACTCAGTATTCAATGGATGAGAAAGATGATTATTTTAGAATACTTACGAGTTCTAATTGGTGAGCAGAAGCAACTACAGATCTATATATACTAGATGAAAATCTCGATCTTGCATCATCACTTAATGGTCTTGGAAAATGAGAACGATTCCAAAGTTCACGATTTATGTGAGATAAACTCTTCCTCGTAACCTTTGAACAAATCGATCCACTCTATGCTATTGATCTCTCTAATCAAGAAGAACCTAAAGTACTCGGTGAACTAAAAATACCTGGTTTCTCTACCTACCTTCATCCATATGACGATAATCATCTTATCGGTCTAGGATTTGATACCGCAGTAAATCAATGGGGTGGTACCGGTCGAAACGGACTCAAACTCGATCTCTATGAAATCAACTACGATAAAAAATGTGGAGATAGTGATCTATCAGCTGACGAGATCGCAAAATGTGATTCAGGAGACTATAAATGAATCATCGTGAAACAAAAATTTACTAAAACATTCGGTGAATCAAATAGTTATAGTGAAGCTACAAACAATCCAAGAATGTTCATGTGGAATGCAGCGAGAAAAACTCTCCTACTCCCTGCTACGCTCTACTCTACCTATCCAGGAGAACAATATAGATACGACGACTATTTCAACGGAATGCTCGCTCTTGGTATAGATAAAAACTCTGGTATCACAGAAAAATACAGACTCACTCACATAGATTATGGAGACAGTGAAGCGCAACGACTCAAAGAGTGTGAGCAATACTCTACCACTCAAGAACCTGTCTGTAAAGCACTGATTGGATGAGGTACCAGTTGTACAACTCCAAACAATCGGTACGTACCAAAATACTGTTATGCTGACGCAAAAGTATGAGAGTATATTGCCAGCAAATCATGGCAAAACCGAAACAGCTTCATTAAACGAGCACTCTGGATCTGAGACAAAGTCTATACTCTCTCAGACAACATAGCTGGTATCAACGATATCTCTACCGGAACTGATCTCTGAGAAGTTCTGCTATGAGATCAATCAAACAAAAATGATGATGAAGTCTATTATATAGATTAATATACCTCTCTTAAGCTATAAAACCTCTCCCAAATTTGGGAGAGGTTTTATAGCTTTTAACTCTCTTCACTCTTTCTAAAGCTTAAGGATTCTAAAATATGTTCTTGTAATATATGCTCACCTCACGCAAGATCTGCTATAGTTCTGGATAGTTTCAATATCCTGTAATAAGCTCTCGCTGAGAGATCCATAGTAGTGACTGCTTGTTTAAGAAGCTGGCTAGAATCATGATCGAGTTCACAAAAATCATTAATCTCACTGGTACTCATCTCACTATTATAAGTTAAGTCTGTCCCAATAAATCGACTGAGTTGTATTTCTCTTGCTGCTTCAACTCGACCATGAATCATAGCTGAAGATTCTCAATGCACTATATTCTTTCAGATCTCAAACTTCGCCGTCTCGACTTTTGGAACTTCCATAAATATATCGATTCTATCTACCAAAGGTCCTGATAATCGAGAGGAATAATTTTTCACTTGGTTTGTACTACAGCTACACTGTCTATCTGGATCAGTAGCATATCCACAAGGGCATGGATTCATGGCTCATACCAGCGTAAACTTCGCTGGATACTTATAGCTCGCATTCACTCTATTCACATTGATGTAGCCATCTTCGAGTGGTTGTCGCAGGACTTCTAATACTGTTTTTGGAAACTCTAATATCTCATCAAGAAACAAGACTCATTTATGAGCCAGTGATATCTCACCCGGGGAGGCATTTCTTCCTCATCCAATAATACTCACTCACGAAGCTGTATGGTGCACACTCCTGAAAGGTCTCGATTGAATAATAGGATTATCACTGCTGAGTAATCCTGAAATAGAATAGATTTTAGATATCTCTATGGCTTCGTCGAGAGTGAGTTTCGGAAGTATAGTAGCAAAGGCTTTTGCTAACATAGTCTTCCCACTCCCAGGAGGACCAGACATAATAATATTGTGCCCTCACGCAGCTGCGATCTCAAGAGCTCGCTTGGCATGCTCTTGTCAGATAACATGAGAAAAATCATATTTAGAAACTTCGCTACTCAGCGTCTGCTCAAACTCAAAAGCTTCTTGAATAGGCAGATCTATCTTTTCATTGAGGATATCCATGAGATCTTTCAAGTCATCTATTGGGATCACTTCAAGATCTGGAACGATCGAAGCTTCAGGAGCGTTCATAGCTGGTACAAATATACGCTTAAATCACTTCTCTTTGGCTCATATCGCTGCGGGAAGTACTCACGGGACACTACGTAGCCTTCCATCGAGTGCGAGCTCTCAGATAAAGATAGAATCCTTTATTAACTTATCCTTGGTAATCCATCCATCATGCTTTAATATCCCAATAGCCATTGGCAGATCAAAACTCGGACCAGATTTTTTAATATTTGCTGGAGCAAGATTCACCGTGATCCTATTCATCGGAAGCTTCGCCTGACTCGACTTCATAGCACTTTTCAATCTCTCTTTACTCTCTTGTACAGAGGTATCTCATAAACCTACTATCGTAAAAGCAGGCAGACCATTATTTATATCGACCTCTATGTCGATCACATTGGACTCCAGTCCATTCACACTCATAGAGTGAACTATTGATATCATAAATTTATATCGGTAAAAAAATATATGTGTTGGTACTATAACTGTGTAAACCCCCTATCTACCTTCCAGGCATCTTTCCCCTTACAGGAGAAAGAAATAAGGTATATAAAATATACTCAAGTTATATACAAATATTATACTCTTTTATTCCAATTGCAAGAGAAAAATAAAAAAAATCCCCTATTTTAAGGGATTTTTAATGGAAAATTAATATTATTGATTTAGTATGTCAGAAATTTCTTCATTGGTTCAAAGAGTATTTTGGACCAAGCTTCTACATCGTAATCTCATGAGCTAATCATTGATTCGAGTTCACTCATTTCAATGAATTCTCCGTTTTCGAGTTCTCCATCAAGAAGCTCTACATTGGTATTATGAACTCGTACTATGTAGGCCACCCCAAGATGTACTTGTGAAACCTCAGAAGTTTCGTCATTTATGTACCCAATAGCTTCTATAGATTTAATATCTTTCTCTGAAATAGCAATCTCTTCTTCTATCTCTCGTGCAAGACCATCGGTGAGTGGATTTTCTAGATCTTCGTCTTCTCTCTCAAGATGTCCTCATACACCAAATGCAATCTTGCTATGAAGTCTATCCTCTCAAGCATTACTACTTGATCATCCTCTCTTGTATACAAAGACTCTATTACTTTCATCTACTACAACAGCATATGGAATTGGTTGTTTGTAGTCAAAATTTACTTCAGCTTCACCTCGAAGCATGTATTCATAGTTCCCAAGAATAATATCTTCAAAATCTGCCTCATCGTTACTATAAAACTTTGTCTCTCTATTAGTATTCTGAAAAAGGTAGTCATTTTTTACCACCATTATTTCTCGCATCATTTTATCTTTTACTATTTGATTCATAATGTTTTATTTAGATAGTATTAGTTTTCAAATTTTCTTCATCTCCTCAAATCATGACCTATCTTTAATATATGGATAAATTCATTGGAGAGTTGCATATCATTCTGAGAGTTTGTTCTCTGCTGCCATAATCTCTAGTACTTGTTCTATAGTTTTCCCAGATCAGAGTAGGTTTCATAGATACTTATTTCGAGAATTTCCGAAACAGGTAGCGATTAAATCTCCTCAATTGGCATAGTTACTAAAGCTTCATCATGCGGTTCATCCAAGCAACAATATCAGTTCATCAATCTCTTTATATACTCGACAAGTATAGTACCCGATACTGCTCATACCGAGGCCCTGAGCTTCGTAGTAGCCAATAATAATTGCAAAGATATTTTTGAGTGAACTATAGAGTTCCGTATTTTTAACAGAACCTTCGAGTAGATTAATATCTAATGTATCTGAGCCAAATAAATCTTCAAGATCTTTCCCGAGACCATAGTTTTGTATCACAATATCAGCTCCTAAAATATTTCATTCTACCAGCTCTGATGCGATCATTCCGCCTGCGAGAACTCCATAATTATAGTCGAAATTTCATAAAACTTCACTCAGAGATTCTCCTGTAGTTTGAAGCGTTTGATTATTTATTCACTTACTGAGATTGAGCAGTGTGACACCTGGTTTAAGTTTAGATTTTAAAGCTTCAAAACTAGATGCTATAAATTGAGCTGGAATAGCAATAACTACTAGATCCATATCTGTCAAAATTACCTCTACATCTACAAATTCTATATTATCAGGAAGCTGAGCTCAATCAAAAAAGTATGGATGTGCTCTTGTCTTTTTTACATGAGAAAAAACTGTTTCATCTCGTTCATATGCGTAGAATGTAGTATCAGGATTATTTTCTCCGAGATGCTTTAATATAGCAAATCCAAATGCCCCAATACCTAAAACAAGTGTTTTCAAAACTGTATTAGATTAAAATTCCCAACTTCATTTCATTGCTGTTGATTGTGCATAGTTGGTTACGGTTGATTCAAAGAAATTCCCCTTCTCAGAGTTATTATCTTGCATAGCTTCAAGGTGGTGATATGGATTTTTAACGACATCAGGATAAATAGGATCTATTCCTAACATATTGAGACGTTTATTCGCTAACCATTTTGTATAGTTTTCAATGTTTTCATGTCCCATACCAATAATACCTTTCCCAAGAATATGTTTTGACCATTTCACTTCTTGCTCAACGGCCTCTTTCATCATTTTTACAATAACCTTTTCATTATACATTTCTGGGAATTCTCTTTTGATCTCTCGAAGAATGTTTGCAAAAATAGTAATATGAGTCAGCTCATCTCTTCGAATGTAGTTAATCATTCTATCAGTAGCCACCATCTTAGCTTGGCTAGCAAGTGTATCAAAGAATGCAAAACCATTGTAGAAATATATGGATTCAAGTAAGAAATTTGCCACAAACCCTCTAAAGAGATTCTCATCATTTGGATTATCTACAAAATCTTGGTAAATACCACCAATATATTCATTTCGTTCCAATAGATTTTTATCTGTTTTCCAAAAATAATAAATTTCATTTCGTTCATTGCTATCAACTACTGATTCTAAAATAGTAGCATATGATTGTGAATGAATCGCTTCTTGGTATGCATGAATAGAGAGAAGTAGATTTACTTCAGGAGCAGTAATATATTCAGAAAAACTTGGTAGGTTTACTGTTTGAATAGAATCTAGAAAGATAAGAAAAGACAAGATACCTTTATAAGCTCGTTGTTCAGCTGGAGAGAGTTCATTTTTAAATTGAACTCCATCTTCTGACAGACCTTTTACTTTTTCTGGAAGCCAGAAATTACCAGTCATTACCTGATATAATCCTTTTGCCCAATTGTATTTTACGGCATTCAGATTAAAAAGACCGGTCGTATTCCCTTTAATAATAGTTCTATCAGATACGTTATCGTTCCCATTTGGATTAAATATAGGATTGGCTTTAATTTGTCCCTTATCTGTAACTGGATTCATTTTTACTTAATTATATAATTATAAATTAACCGCATAGTACATTGTATTTTTCTCTTGCTATAACATGGAGTTTCATATTTTCTGCTTGTGTATGATGCATAACATCTATCTCTAGTGTTGAAAAAATTCTTTTACACCTATCATACAAACTTTTATCTATTTCATCAAGTTGTATATTTTTAAACACATCCACTATATCATATACATATGTATCAAATTCTTCATGGTCTTGCTCTAATTTTCGAATAGTTGTATCAAACCTTTCTAGATCACATTTATTATATTTTTGATCTCAGTTATAACATTTTTCTACTTCACATAAAACTGGAAAAAATTCTCCCTCTTCTCGTTCCATATGCTTGGTCACTTGTTTCGCAAACTGTTCAAATAATTCTTTAATATCAGCAAGAGATTGATTTCACTTACTTCACAAATTCAAAAGCACTTGAACTTCTTGTCGGATATATGGAATATCTCTCCTCAATGGGTCATGATAGGTATTCACAATACCAGATGTCAAGATCACCAAATTTTGGGTTGTTGTGTCCATGGTAAATTATTATTTACTATCTAAAATATTGTATGTATTTTATAGTTTTTTTCAAGATAGAATTATGAGATTTCTTTCTTAATTTTTTGTAGTACTGATGCTAAATCTTTTAATACTTCTTCATTTTTAAATCTGAGAATTTTATATCCATCAGCCTCTAATAGTTTTTCTTTTACCTCATCTAGTAGATATACTTTTTCGATATCATGTGCATTCCCCTCAAGCTCAACAATAACCTTATATTTCTTACAAGAAAAATCAGGAAGAACAAACTTCTCTACTCCTGAATCGTCTGTATAAACATAGGTTGGATATTGTCTCACAAATTTCTTTCAATAAAATTTACCGGCTCGAATCTCTCACCACAAAACCTTCTCAGCTGGTGAAGTGTCAGCTTGTCTTGATTCTCTTCCTGTAATTTTTAGTATCTCTGGTATTTTTCGTGCTGTCATTTGAGTTTAGTAAGTTGGTTTATAGCTATATTTTCTGGCAAATAATAAACCTAAATACAGAGATTTAGGTTTATTATTTCTTTAGTTTTTATTTATTTTTTGAACTATCCACTACAACTATCGCAAGACTCAATCTCCATAGACATTGATCGTACATAGTAAACAGTTTTGATACCTTGTTCCCAAGATTTGAAGTAGTAACCATAGAGTTCCATTGGAGAAACTTTTTGTGGGTTAATCATCCATTCAAAACTGATTGATTGATCGATCCATTTGTATATGACTGATACCATATCAATAACATCGTTCATATCTAGGTTTACGTATTCTTTATAATACCAGAATGTTTCATCGTTTAGGTTTGGAGCAACATTAACTGATGGAGCAATAGCATTTGTCTCTACGAAGTATTTTTTATATACTGGAAGAATAGATGCTGTCGTACCAACGGCGAGTGCTGTAGATGAATTTGGAGCTGGAGCTAAGTGATAAGCAAATCGCATACCATCTTTTTTCACGTTTGCGATAAGTTTAGACCATTTCTTAGACATTTTAGAATTTTCCTCAAACCATTTTTCATCTTTTCCAAGCAGAATACC